>JDSH01000065.1_pt1 | contig 40469 bp, 52 predicted proteins | sample 199451 | NCBI WGS metagenome assembly JDSH01 (sample SAMN02584198, study PRJNA231836) | bioreactor metagenome | isolation source: continuous culture bioreactor electron acceptor NO2- transfer2 day 38 after... | place: Germany: Bremen | reverse complement strand
TTGACCAAGCCCGACGCGCAACGCATCCACAACCTGGGACTGCGCCGCCTCCATCTCGGCCCGAACCGCCTCCGCCGCCTCAATCGCACGACGCGCCTCCGTCACATCATTGCCAAGCAAAACAATCCGAAGGGCGCGGCCATGATTGTCCAAAACCGGGGGGGCAAAACCACCTTCGATGATGGCCACACTGCCATCCGGACGTGGCAAATCGAAACGTCCATAGATGGACTCGCCAGACTGAAGCCGCTCAAAGACCGCACCGTGTTCAGCCGCCATATTGTCATCGAAGCGGAACACATCCGTGCCCTTCTGCCCACCAGCGCCTCCAGATCGGCATGCATGGTCTTGCAGAACAGCGCATTTGCGTCGATCAGCTCACCCTGCAACGTGAATTCAGCCTTGACCTGGTTGGCGTCAATCGACGAGAGCAGCGCCTGGTTCATGTAGTCCCTGGACACATCCAGCCATTCGACCACGAAACCGATCTGCTGCCCGTCCTCGTCCTCAACCGCCGAGATGTCCAGCGACAAGCGCACATCACCCAGCGCAATATTGGCCTTGTAAGGCAGGTTTTCCGGATCCCCCCCAAGGATCTCGCGCACCCGTTCACGCAGCCCGGTCGGGTGGAACTCGTCAATGCAACGCCCAACCACGGTGGAACTGTCGAAATCGGGCACGGCGGAGCGAAACTCATCCTCATATTTCTCAAGCAGCCCCCCCTTCACCGTGTCGTTGACATGCATGATATCGAGGTCACGGTTGACCATCATGATGGCCGCCGATGAGCCCGAGAAGGCGGCGCCGCGGAAGCGGCTTTCGAACTGGACTTTCTCGGCCTCGATCAGCTTGTCGCGAAAGCGCGACAGGGTTTTGGCCATGCCGCCGATCTCATCCCGGCGGTCGGTCGCGGGGGGGATCTCGACCTCGAACGAACTGTTGGAGACGGCTCCATCGTGTCGGTCAACCGGTTCAGCGGACGCGACAGGCTGCGCGAGAACAGGAAGGCTAGGACCGACACACCGAGGATAATCATCAGGCTGTTGAGGACCAGTTCGCGCATCAATTCATCGGTATGCGCGAAGACCTCGGCCTGATCCAGTTCGACCACAACCGCCCAGGTCTGACCAAAAACTTCAATCGGCTGATAGGAGACGATTACCGGATGGCCATTGCGCCCAATACCATCCATCGTGCCGCTTTCGCCGGCAAGCGCCCGTTGCGCGGCCTCGGTCCCGGCCTCGGCAAGGCCGACCAGCACCTCTTGCGAGAAACGTGAGTTCGACCGCAGAAGCCCGTCCGGCCCGACCAGGTATGCCTCGCCGGTCTCACCCAACCCGTTGGCCTGATTGATGACCTGCGACGCCATCTCGGTCGGCAATTGATAGGCAAGAACACCAACACGTTTGCCCTGCCGGTCAAACAGCGGCGTGGCCAGGAACCCGGCCGGCGCATCAAGCGAAGGACCGTAGGGGGGGGTGTAATCCTCAAAAGCGACCTCGCCATTCGGCAGTTCGCTGGCCGCGCGATAGGCGCGTGCAAGCCCCCCCGAGTCGCGCCATTCGCCGGTCAGGAGATTGGTCGCATAATCGCTTTCCTTGAACACTGAATAGAGCAGGTTGCCTTCGGTATCGAAGAGGAACACATCATAGTATCCGTAATTCTGCTGGAGCGCCCGAAACTCCGGATGGGCCTGGGCGTGCACGGTGGAATAGGTGCTGTCATCCCCCCCGGCCCAGTCCAGGTTCTGTTTCTCGCCAACCGGGTTCGGGTTTTCGGTAATGTAGAGCCGTTGCAGTGTTTCCATCTGCTCCTGCCCCCCCATCACGCGCCAGCCACGGCTGAAACTGGAGGCCGCACGGGCTGTTGCAGTGCGCGCCGCGGCCACACCCAGATCCGCCCGGTTCTGGTTGAACAGGTCGGTCAGGTTGTGCGCCCGGCCACTGCGGATCGTGGTCAGAAGCGTTTCCGCCTGGGCCCTCAAAGCCTGACGTTCGGATTGATAGGACACGAACCCCCCCGACACGGCGGTTGCCAGGACGACAAGGAACACCATGAAAATCGGCAATTTGACCGAGATCGGGGGGGACTTATTGAGAAAACGCATCGGGCATCTCCAGTTTGGCGCAAGACCGATGGACGGATGCCCACCCCCCCGCCGGTGCATCAACAGGCAAAGGCAGGCATGTGACCCGTCCACCTCAATGGGTCATTTGTGCCGACACTGGCAGCGAGGAATGAATTTTCCGTTTAGTGTCCCCCCCTATCCTTTCGGCAGGGCCTTGCCCTGAGCGTCGAAGAAATGGCGATGCCCCCCCTCTTGAAAGCCAAGCCCAACCGGCTGGCCGGGGGGGGCAAGATCCACATCGCCATGAGAACGCACCGTCACCTGACCCAGCGACCCGCGTCCACGATCACATAGCTGTCCGCGCCCAGATACTCGACAACGTCGACGGTGCCGTCGCATTGCCCTTCGCCGGGGGGGGACAGAAGGTCGATGTGTTCGGGGGGGCGAATGCCGATCTGCGTGGCGTCGCCTGTGCGATCAAACGGCCCGCCGCGCCCGCCGTCGAGCTGGAACTGCCCACGCGAGGTCACACAGGGCAGCACATTCATCTTGGGGGGGCTGCCGATAAACTGCGCCACGAAGAGGTTCGCCGGGGGGGTCTCGTAAAGCGTGCGCGGTGTGCCGACCTGGGCGATCACGCCAAACTCCAGCACCACGATGCGGTCAGCCAGGGTCATCGCCTCGACCTGGTCATGGGTGACGTAGATCATGGTGGAATTCAGCCGCTGATGCAGCTTGGCGATCTCGTACCGCATTTCGACCCTGAGGGCGGCGTCGAGGTTCGACAGCGGCTCGTCGAACAGGAAGGCGGTGGGGGGGTCGCGCACGATCGAACGGCCAATGGCCACGCGCTGGCGCTGCCCACCCGACAGCGCCTTGGGGGGGCGGCGGTCGAGATAGGGTTCGAGTTTCAGGACCTCGGCGGCCTTCATCACCTTCGCGTCGATCTCGGCCTTGGGCGCGCCTGCGGTCTTCAGCGAAAACCCCCCCATGTTGTCGCGCACCGACATGTGCGGGTAGAGCGCGTAGCTTTGAAACACCATGGTCAGCCCGCGTTTCGAGGGCGGCTGGTCGGTGACATCGCCGCCGTCGATCAGGATCTGGCCGCGCGAGGTTTCCTCCAGCCCGCCGATCATGCGCAGAAGGGTGGATTTGCCGCAGCCCGAGGGGGGGCCGACGAAGACGACGAATTCACCATCCTGGATCTCAAGGTCCACGCCCTTGATGACCTGCAGCTCGCCGAACCATTTCTCGGCGGATTTCAACGTGATGGAGCCCATCAGGCACCCCCCCCTTCTTTGCGGACCCAGGCCAGCCAGACGGCGGCGGTCCAGGTAAAACTTCCCCCCCCGCCGGCGGGCGTGCCGTCCAGCGGGTCGAAATATTCGGCAAAACCGTTCTCAGCGATGGCGCGCAGGGTGTGGTCACGCAGGCGGGCGGCGCGGGTGCCGTCGCCCGCGTCCTCAAGACCCAGGCCGATGAGCGTATTGACGATGGCCCAGGTCGGCCCGCGCCAATATCGCTGGCTGTCGAACTTGGGCGAGGCGGGGGGGTCATGGCTGGGCAGGCCAAAGCGGCAAAGGTCCATGATCCGGTCAAATTGCACGCCCATACGGGGGGGGTCATTGACGCCGCCGTACCAGCACAGGAACGATGCGTTCGACACGCAGCCGGACCACGCGCCGGAGCGGGCATCGCGGGCGTCATAGCTGGCGATATCCGGGTTCCAGAGGCTGGCCGCACCGGCCTCGCCACGGCTGATCCAGGCGGCGATCTCGGCGGTGTCCTCGCCCAGGACGCGCGCCATCTCCAGCAGGTCGCGGTTGGCGCGCAGCAGGATGAATGTCATGGTCGGATCGGCCACACGGAAGGGATTGATTTCCTTCAATCTCTCCTGATCCCAGCCGACGGATTTGCCCTGTTCGACCAGCCAGATATAGCGGTCGTAATCATACTTGGTCGGCCGCATATGCGGGTCCACATGGGAGGTGTCGCGGCGGGTATAGGGCTGCACGCCGGTGGGGGGGTCGATCGAGGCCATGGCGCCGTCCCAGTCAGGGGGGGCGTTGTCGCGGCCGGCCTCCCAGGGGGGGTGGGTGATGCAGATCGCGCCGTGGTCATCACTGCGCCAGTCCATGAACCAGCGGTGCCAGGCCTTGATCTTGGGAAAGAGGAGGCGGATGTGGGTCAGGCCCCCCCGCTCAGGATCGGCCTCATATATCTTGCGCGCGAAAGTGGCGGCGACGGGCGGTTGGGACACACCTGACGACGGCAGCGGCCCGGTCCCGCCCCCCCAGACATCGGGGGGGCCAGGGAAATAGCCCGGATCGGCCTGGTGAAACAGGATATGCGGCACCATGCCATCGGCCCATTGGCCGGTGAACAGCGTCTCCAGCTCGGCCCAGGCGCGGGGGGGCACGTCGAAGCTCGCGAACCCCCCCCAGGCGGCAAAGGCGCTGTCCCAGTTCCATTGGTAGGGATAAAGCCCCCCCTCGGTCGGCACGGTATAACCGCCCCCCCGGTCATTGCCCAGCAGGATCGCGCGCGCCTCGTTATCGCGCATGGAGAAATCAGCCATGTCCTTCATCCTTTCACCGCCCCCCCGGCCGTCAGGCCGCGCGTCATGAATTTCTCAAGCCCCCCCAGGAACAGCGCCATGATCGGCAGGGTGGCGATCACCGCCCCCCCGGCCATCAGGTGTTGGCGCGGAATTTCCGAGCTGTTCAGCATCGCCACCCCCCCGCGGGTGAGCGTAAATTTCGACGGGTCGTCCAGCAGCATGAAGGCCAAGAGGAATTCGTTCCAGGCGATCATGAAGACATAAAGTGCGACGGAGGCCAGCGCGGGCAGGCTGAGCGGCAGGGTGATCTTCCAGATCACCGCAAGGCGTGAAAGCCCGTCCATCAGGCCTGCCTCCTCGATCTCGGCGGGCAGTCCACGGAAATAGCCCTGCAACATGTAAAGCGCGACCGGGATGGTCGTGACCGGGTAGATCAGGATGATGCCCAGGATCGAGTTTCTGAGCCCGGTCATCGAATAGGCAATGTAGATCGGCAGGGCCAAGACGATCATCGGCACCATGTAGATCAGCAGGATCGAGCGGCCCATCAACGCCTGGCCCTTGAAGCGCAGGCGGGCGACCGCATAGGCACCGGGTACAGAGAAAGCCAGCGTGATCGCGACGGTCATGACCGAGACCACGAAACTGGTCCACAGATAGGTGCCGAAGTTGAAGTCGCGGAACAGCTCGACATAGCTGCGGAACAGGTCCCAGCCCTTCGACAGTTCCAGCGTGAAATCGAGCGGGTTCTGAAGCAATGCCTGTTGCGATTTCAGGCTGGTCATCACCATGACATAGAAGGGGGGGATCGCGACGATGGCGGTAAAGAAGATGTAGCCGAAACCGGTGAGGAAACGGATCACGGCCTCTTCAAACTCATGACGGGTCAGCGCGGCCCCCCCGTGAAGGTCACCGAGGATCTTGGCGAGGGGGGGGACGCCGGTGAGCAGGCCCATCAGGAGGGCCGCCAGCACCGTGCCCCCCCCTGCCCCCCCGTTCGAGGTGGCGATGGGGGGGCCTATGCCGATGAACCCGACAATCAGCGCCAGCACGGTCAGCGCACCGGTCAGCGGCCAGCGGGTCAGGTGCAGCGCCGCCACCCCCCCACCAATCACGCCGTAGATCAACGAGAAGGTCAGCGAAGGGCGAAAGGCCTCGCCGGTCGAAAAGGACAGCACGACACCGACCGACACTGCGATGGTAAAGGTCCAGAGCGCGCCGATCAGGGGGGCGCGGTGACATATCCGTGGCGCAGCACGCTCATAGCCCTTCCTCCCGGCTCATGTATTTGAAGAAGAAGACGGAAAAGCCGATCAGGCAGGCGAAGATGACCACGGCCACCGCCGCCCCCCCCGCGCCGATGTTCGACACGGCAAAGGCCTGTTCATAGACATTCACGGTCAGGGTGCGCGTGCCCGCATTGCCGCCGGTCAGCAGGAAGATGTCGTCGAACTTGTTGAAGGTCCAGATGAAGCGCAGCAGGAAGAGGACGGACAGGATGCCCAGCAGCATCGGAAGGCTGAGATACCAAAACTTCTGGAAGGGCGAGGCACCGTCCATGTCGGCGGCCTCGTACATGTCGGTGTCGATCGACTGCATGCGCGCGAGGATGAACAGGAAGGAGAGCGGGAAGTAGCGCCAGACCTCGAACACCGTGACCATGATCAGCGCCAGCGGCCGCTGGCCGAAGAAGTTGATCGGGGGGGTATCCACCACGCCCATCTGCACCAGAAGCGCATTGGCGGAGCCCGAGAAGGGATCGAACAGCGTGACCCAGGTAAAGGCCACGGCGATGACCGGGGGGGCCACATAGGGAAAGAGGTAGAGGCCGCGCAGGATGCCCTGCCCCCCCCGAAAGCTCTTGTTCAGCAGCATGGCGGCAAACAGCCCCCCCATGACCAGCGCGCCGATGGTGCCGAAGATGGTGTAGAAGAGCGTGACGTAAAGCACGTGCCAGAACTCGTCGCTGTCAAAGATGCGGGCGAAGTTTTCCAGCGAAAAGGTGAGGTTTGTCAGGACGTTGTCAGCCTTGCCGGTGGTAACGGGCGCGGTCGTTTTCACATCCGGGGGGGCGTCGGCGGTCAGGATGACGGGGGGGATCTTGACCGTGTGACGTTGGCCGCCCGCAAGGTCGCCGAAGTCACAGCGCAGAGTTTGGCCGGTTATGGCGCAGGGGGGGTCGGGCACGTCGCCCAGGGTTAGCCCCCCCTCGGGCACAACGTCCGTGAACGTCACCCCCCCGGCGATCAGCGCCTTGGGCGAGGAATTGCGCAGCTTGAACTCCCACGTGCCTTCGTCCCCCCCCGCCAGTTTCGGGCGGCCGCGCAGGCTTTCCTTGACGATCGGCACCGGCGCGCGCAGGTCGGCCAGCTCCACCGGTTTGAAGCTGATCCAGAACACGGCGACGAGCGGCAGGGCCACCACCAGGAAGACGGCGGTGAGCGTGGGCAGAAGCAGGCTCCAGGCAAGGCGCGCTTCGCGTCGGGCCAGCGGGCCCTGCCCTGTGGGAGGGGGGGTGGCAGAGGTCATGAGGTCATATCCTTGGGAACCGGGGGGGGCAGGAACCCGCCCCCCCCGGTGGGAGGACGATCAGTCGATCTTCGCAAGCTCATCGTTCATCGCGGCCACGGCGGCGGGGGGGCCGTCCAGCTCGCCGTCGATGAACTGACGCACGATGCGGTTGATGGCCTGGGAGTTGATCATCTTGGAGGCCAGCCCCCCCAGCTGCCCCCCCTCGGCCACGCCCCCCCAACGCTGCGCCACGTCCAGACCGCCAACGATTTCATCAATCATTTCCTGCGCATAGAGGTCGGACAGGGGGGGGCCTTGCGGTCCACGCCGACCGGCAGCATCGACCAGGCCTCGACAAAGGCGGTGGCGCTGTCGGCATTGCCGCGGCGCACCGGGAACTTGCCTTCGGGCGCGATGGATAGCGTGGCGGTATACCCGGCATCCATCGAATACTGCACAAAGTCCATCGCCTCGTCGGTGTTGGCATCCGCCGTAATGCCGAAGTAGCGCACGTCACCCCCCCAGGCCGCGCCATCCGCGTTGGACGGGCCCGCGAAGGTCGTGACGATGCCGGTTGCGGCGGCCAGATCGCGTGAGGTCGGATCGTCATTGATGGTTGGCGGGGGGCGCTGTCGCGCAGACCGGCAAGTTCATCCAGAATGAAGGGCGACCAGATGATCATCGCTGCCTGACCCGCGAAATATAGCTCGCGCGACTGTTTCCAGTACAGTTCACCCGGAGGCGAGGCCTTGGCGATATCACGATAGAATTCAAGCACTTCGATGGTCGGGCCTTCCTCCAGAGGCTTGAAGCCATCGGCCCCCCCGACCGGGCTGACACCGTTGGCCAGGAAGACATGTTCCAGCACCTGGGACATGAAGTTTTCATCCACCTTGGTGGCGGCAACGAACCCGTACATGCCGGGAGGGTTGTGCAGCTTGGCAATCGCCGCGCGCACCGCGTCATAGCTTGTGGGGGGGGCCGCGAGGCCCATCTGGTCGAACAGGTCCTTGCGGTAGACGATCATCTGGGTCCAGCCATCGACGGGCACGGAGGCCACGCCGTCCTCGACCGCGGCCATTGCGATGGCACCGGGGGGGGCGAAAGTGTCCTGGCCCAGGGCTTCGACCACTTCGGTGGCGGCGTCGGTGTCAAGGATGCCCGCCTCGGCCCAGGGCAGGGCATATTGCAGCGTGTGATAGATCACGTCCGGCAGGTCCCCCCCGGCGGCAAAGGCGGCGGTGGCACGGGTGCCCAGCTCGCTTTCGGTGACCGGGATGACCTCGACCGCGACGCCGGTTTCGGCGGTAAAGGCGGCGGCCATTTCCTCCTGTTTGGCCAGGCGTTCGGGCTGTTCCTCGGTGGTCCAGAAGCGGATGTCGGCCTGAGCGGCCAAGGCCGACAGTCCCAGCGCCATGGCCGAACCCAGCATCAGGCGGGTGGCGGTTTTCGTGTGATGGGTCATTTGATTTTCCTCCCAAATATCAGTCACATATGTTGATCGAGCCGCCCGGATGGATCGGGCTTCCGTGGTGTTCAGGCGGGTGCGGGTCCGTCGGAGCCGCGCCGCAGCAGGCGTGCATGGCCCGCCTCGTGCAGCGTCTCGGGGGGGTCCGCGCCGCGCACGGCGGCGATCAGAAGCGCGGCAAGCCGTTCGCCAGCCAACCGCGTGTCGACGTCGAAGGTGGTGAGCGGTGGGTCGGTAAAGCCGCTTTCCGGCGCACCGTCATAGGAAATGATCGACAGGTCCCGGCCCACGCGCAGCCCACGTTTCGCACAGGCTGCATAGGCCCCCCCCAGCGCCGCATTGTCGGTCGCGAAAACCAGCGCGGTGGGCGGGATCGGTGCTTCCAGCATGTCAAAGGTGGCCCGTTCGCCCTGAGCTGGCGTCATGCAGCCGTGGCGGATCAGGCTTTCATCCGGCTCAAGGCCCGCACGGGCCATACCGGAGCGAAACCCCCCCTCGTCCCGCAGAACCGCATAGTTATAGGCAAGGTCGGAGTTGACGAAGCCGATGCGGCGGTGACCAAGGGAGGCCAGACGCAGCACGGCCTCTTCCATCGCGTCCTCACCCAGGATGTCGTACCAGGCGCAACCGGTCAGATCGCCGGTGCGCCCGAACAGCACGAAGGGCACATCATTGGCACGGCAGAGCGCAACCCGGTCATCCTGGACCATGGTGCGCGGCAGGATGAACCGTCCGCCTTACGCTCGTCGATCAGCCGTTCCATCGCATCAAGCATTTCCGGTTTCGACCCGGCGGTGGCGACGGAGAGCGACCAGTTTTCTTCCGCGGCGGTCTGCGAGATACCCGCGATGAAATCCGCCAGAAACGGGCGCTGCGCATCATGCACGTTCATCTGGAGCACAAGGCCCAGAGACCGGGTGCGGCCCGTGCGAATGCCCTGCGCCTGCCCAAGCGGACGATAGCCCATGCGTTCGGCCTGACGTTCAACCCGTTGGCGGGTGCCGTCAGAGATATCCGGATAGCCATTCAGCGCCCGGCTGACCGTGCCCTTGGTCAGGCCCAGAGCATCGGCCAACTGGCTGATCGTGACCCGCTTGCGGGCGGGTTTGTGCCCCCCCATGTTGTGAACTGGTTTTTCTGCGCTGAGTTGCGTCATCTGGGTCCTCCCGACGACTCACAGGCTCAGCTCCGAAACCGGTTTCGGCAAATGGAAAATACGCTGCGCTGCGGCGATGGTCCGTCAAATCTTCACACAGGATGGATGAAGAGCACCGCCCAATTACCTGGTAGGAAAACAAAAAGCCCCCCCGGATGCTTTCCGGAGCTTTACACCCTCTTGGGCCGCGGGGGGGCGGGTCAGTTCGTGGCCGACACCCCCCCGGCGTTGATCAGGCTGGGCACGAACTGGCGGATCATGCGGTTCCAGCTGGTGATCGGCTGTTCGGCAATAAAGACAATGTCGTTCGGGCGCATCTCAAGCCGAGTGGCCAGCAGGAAGTTCGCCGCATTGCTGGCATCCAGATGCCAGGCGGTCACCTGCCCGTCCCCCCCATCCATGTCACGCAGCACGTAGATCTGGCGCGGATCGCCGGTTTCCGACGAATAGCCCGCCCGGTCAAACAACGCATCCGCCAGTGTCGCCTTGTGCCCGAAAGGCAGCGCGAAACGGCTGGCGCGTTCAACCTCGCCGACCAGATAGACATAGTCGCGTTCGACCCCCCCGTCCAGGTCCATGCGCGCCTGATAGTTTCCCCCCCGCGCCTCGGTCAGGGCGGCGCGGCGCAGGCTGACTTCGGTCTCAAGCTCGTCCAGGGCCGCCTTGCGCTGTGCACGGCGATAATCCCCCCCCAGCTTGATCTGCTCTTCAAAGAAGGCCTGGGCCATCTCATATTCATATTCGGTGTCAACGAACAGGCTGTCGCCCGCGATCAGCCGGGTCTTTTGCAGCGCGGGGGGGTCGGTCAGATAGGCATTGAGCGGGATCTGATAGATCGTGCCCTCGCGAAAGATGCGAATGGTGGCATGGTCGCGGTCAGCGGCAGAGACACCACCGGCCGCCAGCAACGCCTGTTCCAGCGTCAGCGGCGCAAGTGCCACGGGCACGATGGTAGGTTTGCCAACCGCGCCCCCCCCACGGCGACGCGTTGCGAGTTGAACTCGGCGATCTCAAGGCTGAAGGACGGGTCGATCTGGTTTTCGACGAGGGCCTGGAACAGCTCGGCTTCGGCCTCTTCCAGGGTCATGCCGCCCAGCATGATGCGGCCAACATCCGGAATGGCAATGGCCCCCCCGTCATCCTGCACCGTATAGCCCTGACGGCGGTTCTGGGCGGCCAGCAGGCCGGACAGTTCCTCGACCGTTGAGGCACCGGACTTGGTGGCCAGCAGCACCACGTCGCCCACGCCGATACGGTAGGGGGGGCCGGGGGGGTTGGTTGCGGGGGGGGCACGCGGGTTTCAACCGCGCCGGGGGGGCGGCCCTGTGCCTGGGTCGCGCCGGGTGGCAGAGCGCCGATGCCGCGCATGCCGCCACCGCTGCCTGCGTTCTGGAAGAACACGGCGGGCAGTTCGCGCGGCACATAGGCCGATGCATTGGCGATCGACACGGCTTCGGGCGTCAGGCGGATGACGTCGACATTGTCATCCTTCACATCCACCTTGGGCGCAACATAGGCCGACCCGCAGGCCGTCAGCAGGCCAAAAACAGCCGGCAGCAAAAATCGTTTCACGACAGAATCCCCCCCCAGTCATCTGCACAACCTTGTGTTCCGCATGTGGCGATATGTTGCAAGGATTCGTCGCCTCTAAGGCGAGGTTTCCCGGCGAAGGATGCGGGAAGGTGACGACCGGCTCACGCCTGGAAGAACCGGCACCGGCCCGGCGTCAGCAAGGCAGCGGTCAGCGGCCCGCCGCGATAGGCACCGGTATCCAGCGCGATGCGGCCATTGGCGCAGGTCGGCTGCGGCGTGACCCTGTGACCATGGGCCACCCAAAGACCATCGTCACGGTTCTGCCGCGCAAAGTCGGGATGACCCCCCCAGCAGAGGTGACGGCGGTGTTGGCGGTCCAGCGGCACATCGGGTGCCATACCCGCATGCACGCAGGCCAGATTGCCGGTGGACCAGCGGTCCGGCAGGGCGCGCAGCCAGTCCAGCAGACCCTCGGCGCGCAGCACCTGTTCAAGCCGATCGGCGACAGCCAGAACCGCATCCGGGTCCGCCTTGGGCGAGACGGGCGCGATGGCAAAGCTGGACAGCGTCTCGGCCCCCCCGCCGAAGGCAAGCCAGCGCAGGCCCCCCCGCCCCCCCAGCGGGTCGTCGATGAAGTCGAGCAGCATGACCTCGTGGTTGCCAATGAGGCAGATCACATCGTCAGGTGCGGCCCTGACCATGTCGCGGGCGCGGCGCAGCACCGCGCGGCTGTCAGGACCGCGATCCACCATGTCGCCCAGCAAAACAAGGGCCGCACCCCCCCCATGCCAGGCTGCGCGCGATCGGAGAAAATCCGGTCCAGAAGCGTATCAAGGGACGCGCCGCAACCATGCACATCACCGATCGCCATCACCGGGCGCTCCGGGGGGGCAAGGGTCGGGGGGGCATCGACCATCAGCCCGTCCACCTGCGACGCCCTCTTTCCCAAGGGGGGCCGGTCTTGCCAGCGACAAGGGATTTCAGGCGACCAAGCATCAGGCCTCGGGTTGGCTGTCAGGCACGTCGTCGGTGAAGCGCGTGGGCAGCTTCAACGGACGCCCGGTGGCCCGGCGCAGCAGGAAACGCGCGGTCAGGGCGATGATCCCCCCCAGATCACTGCCCAGGGTGGCGCGGTCGAAATATGCCAGGTCAATCGCGACCTTGCGCGGCAGCAGCTCGGCACCATAACGATCTTCGTCAGACAGGCCGGTCTGGTCACAGGGCGCGCGTTCCAGGGTCAGTTGATAGAGCGTGCCGGGGGGGCTGGTGAGCCCCCCCGGGCGGCGCGCAAGCGAGCGGCGCATCTCGGGCGTATAGAACCGGTCGATGACCTCGGGCACGCGGGGGGGACGCGGGCCAACCAGGGACATCTGACCGGAAAGCACATTCAGCAGCTGCGGCAGTTCGTCGATCCGGGTCTTGCGCAGGAACCAGCCCAGCGCAAAGACGCGGGCGTCGTCCTTGGCCACCAGAAACGACCCGTGCGGCCCGCCCGCATGCATGGTGCGCAGCTTGAGAATGGCGAAGGTTCGGCCATCCAGCCCCCCACGCGCCGCGAGCGGTACAGGACCGGCCCGGCAGACGACAGGCGAATGCCCAATGCAGCCAGCAGAAGGATCGGGCTGGTCGGCAGGAGAATCGCGAGGGCCACGGCAATATCCAACACACGACGCACGGCGGCGTCCAGCGTGGCACGCGGCGTGGTCCGGGTCAAAGGTCCGGGTGCCGGATCGAAGTCGGGATTGGGAGCTGACACCATGTCCTGTCCGAATGCGCCTCGCAAGTTTGGTTCCCTCTTCTTACCTTTGGCCACCCCCCCGGAAAGGCCAGTGGTTTTGCGCAGCTGCGCGGGGGGGTTCTGCGGATGGGTCGCGCAGGGTGGGCGACATGCCTACCGCCCACCCTGCGCACGGTGGGGGGGTAAACGCTTCGTAAAGGTTTTCGCCAATGGTTGGCCGGAATTTCAATCCGCAGTCCGGGGGGGGCCTTCATGTCCGACAATTCCGCCAAACTTTCCCTGCCCTACCTTCAGGCATCGCAGGCGCAGAAGCATGTGACACATAACGAGGCGCTGCGCATCCTCGACAGTGTGGTGCAGCTGAGCGTCCTTGCCGCAGATCAGACCGATCCGCCCGCCACGCCGGCGGATGGCGACCGTTACCTGTTGCCCGCCGGTGCGACCGGCGTCTGGGCCGGTGAGGACGGCAAGATCGCCGTGTGGAACGATGCCGCCTGGAGCTTCCTGGCCCCCCCAAACAGCGGCTGGCTGGCCTGGGTCGAAGCTGTCGACCAATTGCACGCCTACGATGGCACGGACTGGGTACAGGCCGGCGGCGCGGGCGATCTGCAGAACCTCGACCATGTGGGCATCAACACCACGGCGGATGCGACCAACCGCCTGGCGGTCTCGGCCCCCCCCAATACGTTGCTGACGCATGAAGCAATGGCCATCAGGTCAAGGTAAACAAGGCCGCAGGCTCCGACACCGCCAGCCTGCTGTTCCAGACCAACTGGTCGGGCCGCGCCGAGATGGGCACGGTCGGCGACGATGATTTCCAGATCAAGGTCAGCGCAGACGGGTCCACCTTCAACCCGTCGCTGGTCGCCAATGCGGCCACCGGTGTGGTCACCTTCCCGTCGGGGGGGGTCGACGGGCTGACCCCCCCGACCGAATTCGGCGACGGCCCCCCCCTGGTCACCACCACCTATATCGCCTCGCAACGTCCGGGTCTGGTGACCAATGCCACCGGTCTGCTGGGCACGAATTACAACTACCTGTCGATCCTGACCTATGACGCGACCCGCGCGCCGAACCTGCCCGCCGCCTTCCGCCATGACGGGTATTATCCCGGCCAACAGGGCATGACCGAGACAATCCCGGTCGATCCCAACCTGGTCTATCGCCTGGAAAGCTATGTCATGCAGGAAGGCGCGGCCGGTGACTGGTCGGCCTATACCAACGAGGATCGGCACCGCCACTATATGGGGGGGCTTTATTTCTTCGACCTCGACGGTCAGGAAATCAAGAGCCAGCATTACATGCGCTACCGCCATGGCGGCACCGACAGCATGACCACCCTGGCCGCCCCCCCCTGAGCCCCCCCGGCGACACGACGATCACCCTGACCGATGCGTCAGGCTGGAACGAAAGCGCCTCGGGCTCGGCCCAGCGGGGGGGGTGACGATCTTTGGCTACAAGGACAGCAAGGGGGGGCGGACCTACAGCCACTATTCCCGCCTTGTGGAATACGGGCTGTTCGATCTGGGGGGGCAGGTCAACAAGACCACCCATGTCGTAACGCTGAACCAGCCCCCCCTGCCCGCCTCCCTGGGCAACCCGGATGACCCGGGCGGCACCTGGCCCGCGGGCACGGCAATTGCCAATACGGACAACGTGGCAGTGTTGCGTTACAGCTTCTACACCGCGCTCTACGTGCCCTCGACCGAGATCTGGTATCGCACCACGGATCATATCGGCGGCATCGACCTGTCCGGAACCAATGACGCGCGCAACTTCCCGCCGGGCACGGCTGCCGTGCAACCCTTCTGGCTGCCCAACTTCTCGAACCGGGCGGGGGGGGCTGGTCCGGCCATCCGGATACGGGCGCGGGCCACAGTGTCTGGTTCACCGGTGTCTCGGTCCGGGTTGACCCGCTGGCCGCGCAGCAGAAGGTGACAACCGGGGGGGGCACCTCGGGCAAGGTCAACCTGAAGGTGCCGATGTCGAATTACACGACCAACGGGATCTCGTTGTCCCTGCCGTCGACCAAGATAACCGAGGCCTGATCGGCCCCCCCGGTTGACCAAAGCCCCCCCCGGAGCGCCCCCCCTGCGTTTCGGGGGGGGCAGATGCTTATTTGCCGTAATAGTCGCGAAACCAGTCCACGAACCGTCCCACCCCCCCGTCGCGGAAACCCGTTTCGGGCGCATAGCCGGTGAGGCGTTTCAGAAGCTCGGCATCGGCCCAGGTCGCAGGCACGTCGCCGGGCTGCATGTCCATGTAATTGCGGGTGGCCTTCTGACCCAAAGCGTCCTCGATCGCATCGACGAAATCCAGCAGGCGCACCTTGTCGGAGTTGCCGATATTAACGATACGGTGCGGGGGGGCCGAGGGCGACAGGCTGTCGCCCGGTTCGATATCCACCGCGCTGTCGGGGGGGCGCACGGGGGGGGCCGCGTCGATCAACAGACGGATCGCGCGCACCAGATCATCGACATAGGTAAAGTCACGCCACATGTCGCCGTGGTTGTAGATATCAATCGGCCGCCCATCCAGGATCGCATCGACGAACTTGTAGAGCGCCATATCGGGCCGTCCCCCCCAGGGACCGTAGACGGTGAAAAAGCGGAACATGGTGGTGGGGGGGATATCCCACAGATGGGCATAGGAATGGCCCATCGCCTCGTTCGCCTTCTTGGTCGCGGCATAGATCGTCAGCGGCGCGTCGGTCTTATCCACCTCGGCAAAGGGGGGGATCTTTTCATTCTCGCCATAGACCGAGCTGGTCGAGGCCATCAGAAGGTGGCGGGGGGGCTTGGTCAGCCGCGCGGCCTCCATCACATTGAAGGTGCCGATCAGGTTCGCATCCACGTAAGAGCGTGGATTTTCAAGGCTGTAGCGCACGCCAGCCTGGGCGGCGAGATGCACGATCACGTCGGGGGGGGCGAAGGCCTGGGCCGCGTCCTGCACCTGCGTTCCGTCTTCCAACATCGCCTCGGTGGCGGAGAAACCCGGTTTCTGATGCAGCATGGCATGGCGGCGCTGTTTCAGGCTGACGTCGTAATAATCCGTCATGCCGTCGAACCCGTGCACGGTCATGCCTTCGTCCAGCAAGAGCTGCGCAAGGTGGAAGCCAATGAACCCCCCCGCCGTGCCAGTCATGAATACACGTGTCATATATCTGCCCCCCCTTCAATCGGTGCGAGCCGCTGGTCGTAATCCCCCCCGACCGAGGGCTCCACGCGCAGGACCCGGTCCAGCGCTGTAAAAATCTGATAAAGTTCATCGTAGGAGGTCATGCTCTCACACACCACCACAAGATTAGGGGGGGTATTTGACGAGGCGCGGATCAGGCCCCCCCAGCCGCCGCCGTCCAACTGCACCCGGACGCCGTTCACGGTGATCAGGTCGGTGATGCGGCGGCCTGCCAGATGGGTGAGGGTCCTGAGCCGTTCGCTGACGCGCGCAACCACGCCGTATTTCTGATCGTCCGGGCAAAAGGGTGACATGGTCGGGCTGGACCAGCTTTGCCCCCCCAGGCTGCGGGCCAGATCGCCAAAGCTGCGGGTCGGGTTGCGGTCCATCATGCGGCAGATCTCAACCGCCACGCGCAGCCCGCAGTCATAGCCGCGCCCGAGGGGGGGGCGGACAGGAAGTAATGCCCCCCCGATTTCTCGAACCCCCCCGCCAGCGCGCCCGTGTCGCGTACGCGGCGTTTCATGTGGCTATGACCAGTCTTCCAGTATTCGGTGGTCACGCCATGGGCGGCCAGCACCGGGTCGGTGGCATAAAGCCCGGTGGATTTCACATCCACCACCAATCTCGCACCCGGATGCAGCGGGGGGGCCAGATCGCGGGCAAGCATCAGGCCAACCTTGTCGGCAAAGACCTCTTCCCCCCCCGCCTCGTCCACCACACCGCAGCGATCGCCGTCGCCGTCGAACCCGAGCGCGAAATCAGCGTTGTGGTCGTGCACGGCGGCGGCCATATCGTGCAGCATTTCAAGCGCTTCCGGGTTGGGATTGTAGTTGGGGGGGAAGTCCCAGTTCAGGTCGGTATGGAGCGGGGGGGTGACCTCGGCCCCCCCGATGCGGCGCAAAAGCTCCGGCGCGAAGGCCCCCCGGCGGTGCCGTTGCCAGTCGCGCAGATCACACGCAGCGGGCGGGTCAGGCGGAAATCTCCGACCAGATCATCGAGGTATGCCGCGCGCATGCCCGCGACCTGTTCGACCGTGCCACCCGGCACCTCGACCCCCCCCTGCCCGTTCAGGGCAATGTCGCGCAGCTCGGCCATCTCGTCCGGTCCGTGGGTCACCGGGTAATCCAGCCCCCCCATCTTGACCCCCCCGGTCCAGCCGTTCGGATTGTGGCTGGCGGTAACCATGGCGACGGCATCCGCGCCCAAGGCCCCCCCTTGCGAGAAATAGGCCATGGGGGGGGAAAGGGACATGCCAAGGTCCAGCACCCGTGCCCCCCCGGCGCGCACCAGCCCACGGATCAGCGCCACGCGCACCGCATCCGAATAGCTGCGGTAATCGCTGCCGACCACGACCGAACGTTTACCGTGCCGCGCCATTTGGGTGCCCAGCGACAGGCCCAGAACCTCGACCCCCCCGTCCAGGTCAATGCCCGCCGGATAGGCCCAGCGCGCGTCATATTCGCGAAAGCCTGACGGGTCGATCACACCCCCCCGGCCTCCGGGTCACGGGCATAGATATCGTCCTGGCGCTCTATGTCATCCTCACCCAGGTAGGAGCCGGTCTGCACCTCGATGATCACCACAGGAAGTTTTCCAGGGTTTTCAAGGCGGTGGGAGGTGCCCACGGGAACATAGATGCTTTCATTTTCGCCCACCAACCGGGCCTCGTCGCCGACGGTCACACGGGCGGACCCTTCGACCACGACCCAATGTTCGGACCGGTGCAGATGACGTTGCAGGCTCAAACGCCCGCCGGGGGGGTTCACGACAATGCGCTTGACCTGGAAGCGCGGGCCCGCGACCAGGCTTTCAAACCAGCCCCCCCAGGGGGGGCGGTGTTCGACCGGAAACCCCCCCTGCGCTTGCGGGGGGGCTTTCTCGCGGGTCATCAGCTTGACCAGGCGGCCCACATCCTGGGCGCGGTCAAGGTCCGCCACCAGCACCGCGTCCGGCATGGCGATGGCGGCGATGTTGCGCAGACCGAGGCCCACCAACGCCTGGTTTTCATCCTCGGCGCGCAACAGCGTGTTTTCGCAATCCACCCCCCCCGCGCGGGGGGGCCGGAGGTCACGGTGCCGGTGCCGTCCAGCTCGCCCTCGCGCCAGACCGCGTCCCAACTGCCCAGATCGGACCATCCACGCGCATAGGGCACGGCGACGATATTGTCGGCGCGTTCCATGATCGCGTAGTCGAGGCTGATGTCTTCGACCTTGTCCCAGGCCGCTGGGTCAAGGCGCAGGAAGCCAAGATCAGGCTGCGCCTTGTCCAACGCGGCTGAACCGGCGCGATGATCGCAGACGCATGGGCCTTGAAGGCGTCAACAATGGCGCGGGCGGAAAAGAGGAAAATACCTGCGTTCCACAGGTATTTGCCCGAGGCAACCATGCATTCGGCGGTCCGCGGGTCAGGTTTTTCGACAAAACGGGTCAGCGCGACCACCTCGCCCGGATGTTCCGGCGGGTTTCCAAGCTCCAGATAGCCATAGCCGGTCTCGGGCCGGTCGGGCAGTATCCCGAAGGTGACCAACTGGCCCGCGCGGGCGGGTTTGGCCCCCCCCTGGAAGACGGCGGCGCGAAAGCTCAGACCATCCGGGATGGTGTGATCGGACGGGGGGGAGACGAGCATCAGCGGATCATCCTCGTCACAGGTTGCAAGCAGGTGCAGCGCGGCGGCCAGAACCGCAGGCGCGGTGTTGCGCCCGTCAGGTTCGATCAGCACCGCGCCGGGGGGGTCGATCCCGGCCTCGGCCAATTGCTGGGTCGCGATGAAGCGGTAATCGCTGCTGGTCATGACCACGGGCGGCGCAAAACCCTGACCGGACAGGCGGCGCGCGGTGGCCTGGAACAGGCTGAGGTCACCATCGGTCAGGGCGGAAAACTGCTTGGGATAGCTCTTGCGCGACAGGGGGGGCCAGAGGCGGGTTCCCTGTCCGCCGCACAGGATGACCGGATGGATCACGTGATCGGGCTCCTCAAGCTCAAAAAACGGGGGGGCCGTGCTGGCCCCCCCGTCTCATCCTGTCATGATTTGGCGGGAGAAGCCAAGAGCGAAGGCTCAACCAGCGGATGCAGAAGGGGGGGAATCCCGCATTTTCAGTCCCCCCCGGCCCAGGGCAGCGCGGCCAGATAGCGGCCGTAGTCATTTTTGTTGTAGCGCTTGGCCTGTTCAAGCAGCGCCTCGCGCGACAGCCAGCCCTGATCGAACGCGATCTCCTCGGGGGGGCTGCCGGTTTGCAGGCCCTGACGTTTCTCCAGCGTGCGCACGAAATTGCCCGCATCCAGCAGGCTGCCATGGGTGCCGGTGTCCAGCCAGGCATAGCCGCGCCCCCCCATGCGTTCCACCGACAACTCGCCCCCCCGGTTCAGATACATCTCCAGAAGCGTGGTGATCTCAAGCTCACCCCCCCGGTCGGAGGGCGTGACCTGCCGCGCCCGCTGCGGCGCCTTTCCATCCAGGAAATAAAGCCCGGTAACCGCGTAGTTTGACGGCGGGACCGCGGGTTTTTCGATGATCGACACCGCCCGGCCCTGCGGATCGAATTCGACCACGCCGTAGCGCTGCGGATCGGCCACGCGGTAGCCGAAGACCGTACCACCTTCGGTCTTGGCAGAGGCCGCGCGCAGCATGTTGCTCAGCCCCCCCTGGCCGAAAAACAGGTTGTCCCCCCCCAGCACCAGCGCCGAGGGCGCGCCCGCCAGGAAATCTTCGGCCAGGATAAAGGCCTGCGCCAGCCCATCCGGGCTGGGCTGTTCGATATAGGTAAAATCCATGCCCCCCCATTGGCTGCCATCGGACAGGAGGCGCTTGAACTGCGCCTGGTCCTCGGGCGTGGTGATGATCGCCACCTCGCGAATACCGGCCAGCATCAGCACCGACAGCGGATAATAGACCATCGGCTTGTCATATACCGGCAGCAGCTGTTTCGACACCGCATGGTGATCGGATATAGCCGCGTGCCGGAGCCACCGGCGAGGATGATGCCCTTGCGGGGGGGTGTCGTCATGGGGGGGTCACGTCCTTCAACTCGTTCAACTCTTTCAATACATGGTGCAGGCCCACGCGCCAATCCGGGCGGGCAATGGCGAAATCCCGTTCCAGCGATGTGCAGTCCAGCCGCGAGTTGGCCGGGCGCTGCGCGGGGGGGGTGGGGGGGTAATCGGCGGAGGGAATGTCGGTGACCTGCGAGTCGCGGCCCGCCTGGGCGAAGATCTCGCGCGCGAAACCGGCCCAGGAGCAGTCCGGCCCGCCCGACAGGTGATAGGTGCCGCCGGGCTGGCCGTGTGTCATGGCCCCCCCAGCGAGGGTCAGGCAGGTCCGCGCGATATCACCCGCCCAGGTGGGGGGGCCGCCGATCTGGTCGGCCACCACACCCAGGTGATCGCGGCTGTTCGCAAGGCGCAGCATGGTCTTGACGAAATTCGTCCCATGGGCCGAGAAGACCCAGCTGCTGCGCAGGATGGCATGGGGGGGTCCACCGGCGGCGCGCACGCCCTCTTCGCCCACCTGTTTCGAGCGGCCATAGGCCCCCCCGAGCGGCGCGGGCGGCGCATCCGTTGCCCAAGCTGATCGCCAGCGCCGTCAAACACGTAGTCAGTTGAAATCTGGACAAAAGGCAGCCCCCCCCGCGCGGCAGCCGCCTTGGCCATGGCGGCAGGGGGGGCGTGCCCGTTGACGATGGTCGCCAGCGCCTCCTCACCCTCGGCGCGGTCGACGGCGGTATAGGCGGCGGCGTTGATGACAGCTGTGGCGTCGGTCTCCGCGATGATCCGAACACAGGCCGCGGGGGGTCGGACAGGTCCGCCTGACCGCGGTCCAGACAGGTCACGCCCCCCCCAACCGCGCCAGTTCGCGCGCCACCTGCCCCCCCGTCTTGCCGAAGATCAGTACCGTCATGCTGCCCTCTTATGCGTTGGTGCCCAGACGTTCGCCGACCCCCCCGTGGCGGTCCTGAAGCGCGCGCCACCAGGTCTCGTTATCCAGATACCACTGCACCGTGCGCTCCAGCCCCCCCTGGTCGAGCGTCACCGAGGGGGGGTGCCAGTTCAGCTCCTCGCGCATCCGCGTCGGGTCGATGGCATAACGCAGGTCATGGCCGGGGGGGCGATCGGCGACGAAAGTGATCTGATCCGCATAGGGCGCGGCGGCGGGGGGGCGCTTGGCGTCAAGGATCGCGCAGATCTTGCGCACGAGGTCGATGTTCGTCGCCTCGGTCTCGCCTCCGATATTGTAGCTGCGGCCCAGCTGGCCCTTGTCCAGCACGGTCAGAAGCGCGTCGGCGTGATCCTCGACATAAAGCCAGTCGCGCACGTTCAACCCTTCGCCGTAAACCGGGATCGGTTGACCGGCGAGCGCGCGCAGGATCACCACCGGCACCAGCTTTTCCGGGAAATGATAGGGGGGGCCGTAGTTGTTCGAACAATTGGTCAGCACGACCGGCAGGCCGTAGGTCTCGGCCCAGGCGCGCACCAGGTGGTCTGAGGCCGCTTTCGACGCCGAATAGGGCGAGCGCGGGTCATAGGGCGTGTCTTCGGTGAACTGGCCATGCGCGCCCAATGATCCGAACACCTCGTCGGTCGAAATATGGTGGAACCGAAACCCGTCCGGCCGGCCCTGCTGGGTCCAATAGGCGCGCGCGGCCTCCAGCAGGTTGTAGGTGCCGGTGATATTGGTTTCGATGAAGGTGCCCGGCCCGTCAATGGACCGGTCCACATGGCTTTCGGCGGCCAGATGCATGATCGCGTCGGGCCTGTGGCTGGCAAGGATACGGTCCAGTGCCGCGCGGTCGCGGATATCGGCCGGTTCGAAGGAATAAAGCGGGCTGTCGGCCACCGAGGCCACATTGTCCAGGCAGGCGGCATAGGTCAGCGCGTCAAGGTTTACCACCTCGTGCCCACGCGTCACCGCCAGACGCACCACGCGGAGCCGATGAACCCCCCCGCGCCTCCGGTCACGATCAGTTTCATCCTATCCCTCCCAGACGAATGGCGTTTCGAACGCAGCCAGAGGCGGTGCTGTCTGGTCCTTCTCGGACAAGATCGCAGTGCCCGTGGCCAGCCCCCCCCAGTCAATGCCAATCTCCGGGTCATCGAACCGCACCGCCCCCCCGTCGCACTCCGGCACGTAGTAGTCAGAGCACTTATAGACCACCTCGGTGTCCGGTTCACGGGTGACAAACCCGTGCAGGAACCCGGCGGGGGGGATCAGCAGTTGACGGCCGTTGTCGAAAGACAGCTCCTCGCCCACCCAGTGGCCGTAGGTCGGGCTGCCACGGCGAATATCCACCGCCACGTCAAACAGCCGCCCACGCCCGCAACGCACCAGCTTGGCCTGGGCATGGGGGGGCGGGGGGGATTGGAAATGCAGGCCGCGCACCGTGCCGACCTCGCGGGACAGGGAATGGTTGTCCTGTACCCAGTCGATGTCGATCCCCCCCGCCGCTGCCATGCGGGCGCGGTTCCAGCTTTCAGAAAAGAAGCCGCGATGGTCGCCGAAACGCGCAGGCGTCAGCTCCAGCACACCCGGCAAAGCGGTTTCCCGGATATCCAACATCTGCGCGACCCTTCCCTGCTGCCCGGCGGGGGGGCAGCGCCCGGCACCGGTTGATGGTGTCTTGGCAGGGGGGGGTGTGTCGGGCATGCGACGCGACGACCCTGCCTTGGCACCGAGTTACGGGCTTCGCCCACCGGTTGCAACGGGATCGTTGGCATGAAAGCGCCCCCCGCGCGGGTGTTTACCGGCACGCACACCGGGTCAGGCGCACACAGACCACAGGAACCGGGTCAGGGACAGGCACGCACCCCCCCCAGACGGATCAACTCGCGTCCCGACATGCGGTAATAATTGGTGATGCGAGTGCGTCCGGTCGCCATGTACCAGTCGCGCAGCGCCGCCGGATAGTGGCGCGCAATCAGCGCCGACCAGTAGTCGAACTCATCCGGTGCCAGGCGGCGGCCATGGCGCGACGGCCCGTGAAAGCGAAGGTCGTATTCGGACTGATACAGGTACCCGGCAGGCCCAGATACATGGTGCAGGACGACAGGCAGACCGTGCCCCCCCGGATCTCGACCCGCTGGCCGGATCGGCGGATCTGACGGATCTGTTCGGCGCGTTTGGCCACCAACCCGCCTCGGTCATTGCGGATCACGATGACCCCCCCGTCCCCCCCCGCGCGGAGCGGATTGCGCCGCATCGGCGGTGGTTGCGGTCAGAAAGGGCACCGCAGCGGCCAGGACCAGCGCCCCCCCGGTGCGAATGCCATTGGACAGGCGCGGCCAGGCCACGCCCAAAACGGACTTTGCAGACATAGTTTCACCCCCCCTCGAAACGGGTCCGCGATTGCGGACGGCCGGACCCCCCCTCCGGCAGGGTGAGCGTCCCATTCATTGGCTACCAAATGGTTGAGCCAGCGAACGAAAGTGGGTTGGATTTTAACGGATTACGGCGCGCAGGCCCAAACCCGCAAGCAGGGCCGGGCGGGCTGTGCCTTCACTCGTCACGGGAGCGCATTTCGCAGAAATGTCCCCCCCCACAGGACATCTGTCGCAAAACGCCATCCCCCCCCACCCCCCCTCGCCCCCCCCATGCCGGGTGGCAGGGAAGTCACAGGCGCAGGATGGGCTGAGATGGGCGGTCATTTCTACTTGCAGGATGGCCGCGAACCTGCTGAACAACCCTCAGCAGTGTTCCCCCCCGTCGCGCCCGTTTCGCCCCCCCACGGCTGCCACCAGAAAACCGGGCGACAACCAGGAACAGACTGTACCACAAGCGCCCCCCCTTCGGCGCAAAACGAGCCATTCGAGACCGCGTTCCTTGGGGGGGGATCACGCCGCATGTTCACAGGACCGTTCGCCCCCCCGGCCACGCCGCGCGTCCGCCCTGGCCGCGCGCCAGCCGCGCTGGCGATATTGGCGGCTGTTGCGACGCTGGTGCCGTCGACCGCCCTGGCCGAAGGTCCGGCCCCCCCCACGATGTCTTTGTTCGGAACGCCCGGCTTCATCGACAACCCCCCCACGGGCGAAGCCTTGTCCGACGGCGAGCTGGCGATTACCGCGGCGGGCATGGACGGGGGGGTGTTGCGCAACACCTTTACCTTCCAGTTCAGCCCCCCCCGCCTGACCGGCACCTTCCGTTACGCCGCCCATGGCGACGGGGGGGTCTGGGACTATACGAATTACGACCGCAGCTTCGACTGGAACTTCCAACTGCTGAGAGAGAGCGCGTTTCTGCCCTCGCTGTCGGTCGGCATGCGCGATTTCGCGGGCACCGGGCGGTATTCCAGCGAATATCTGGTGGCCAGCAAACAGGTCGGGCCGGTAACGATCTCGGGCGGGCTGGGCTGGGGGGGTCGCCTGGCGGGCCACCCGCGCCCGATCCTGGAAGGCGCGGATGCGATCGACACCTGGGAATACTGGTTCACCGGCACGCCGGAGCTGTTCGGCGGCCTGCGCTGGCAGGTCAACGACCGGCTGAGCCTGGTCGCCGAATATTCGCGCGACAGCTATCAGGTCGAGGTGGACGACTTCGCTTCGCCCATGACAGCCCATGGAACTTCGGCGCGAATTACCAGATCCGGAACTGGAACTTCGGCCTGTACTACGCCTATGGCACACAAATCGGGTTGCGTGCCACCTATGCGCTGAACCCGGCCCGCCCGGTGCTGCCCGGCGGGCGCGACGGCCCGCCGCCCGTGGTCGGGCTGCGCAGCGGGGGGGCGGCCGACAGCTGGGACAGCGCCTGGGTCCGGGACGAGGCCGGACAACAGGACATGCGCGCAGCCCTGGCCGCGCGACTGTCCGAACAGGGCATGACCCTGACCGCGCTGAAACTGGAAGCGGGCGCGGCCACCGCCTGGATCATCAACGACACCTATGGCTCTGCCGCGCAGGCGGTCGGGCGCACGGCACGGGCCATGACCCAGGTCCTGCCCGCCTCGGTCGAGGCGCTGACCGTGGTGCCAGTCACAAAGGGCATGAGCACCACGGCGGTCACGGTGCAACGCGCTGACCTGGAACAGCTGGAATGGGCCGCCGACGGCAGCGCCGAGATCCGCGACCGCGCGGTGTTGGCCGATGGCGCTGGCCTACACCCGGCAGACGGGGGGGATCACCTGCCAGACGCCCAGCCTGCCTTTGCACTCAGCATCAGCCCCCCCTATCTGGCCCCCCCCAGCCTGTTCGACCCGAACGCGCCCGTGCGCGCCGATTTCGGCATCGAGGCCCGCGCCAGCTGGACCCCCCCGACCCCCCCCGGCCTGATCTTCTCGGGCAACCTGCGCAAGCCGATTGTCGGCAACCTGGACAAGTCGATCCGGGTGTCGGATTCGGTGCTGCCCCCCCATGTGCGGTCAGACGGGGGGGCGGAATATGACCGCCAGTCGGATCTGGAGATCACCCACCTGACCGGGGGGGAATACTTCTTCCGTCCGGGACCCGACCTTTATGGCCGGGTCACGGCGGGGGGGTATCTGGAACGCATGTTCGGCGGCGCTTCGGCGGAACTTCTGTGGATGCCCGACGGCAAGCGATACGCCCTCGGGGGGGCCGAGGTCAACTACGCCCGGCAGCGCGATTTCGACATCCTGTTCGGCTTTCAGGACTATGACGTGGTGACGGGCCATGTGTCGGGCTATTACCGGTTCAACGACCGCTATTTCGCCCAGGTGGACGCCGGGCGGTATCTGGCCGGTGACTGGGGGGGCGCGACGCTGAAGCTGGAACGGCGGTTCAACAATGGCTGGCGGGTCGGCGCTATATGACCCTGACCGATGTGCCTTCGACGATTTCGGCGAAGGGGGGGCCTTTGACCGGGGGGGCATTTATTTTACCCTGCCGCATGCCTGGCTGACCGGCGATCCGTCACGCGACGGCTATTCCACGACGCTGAAGATGATCACCCGCGACGGCGGCGCGCGGCTGGACGTGCGCAACCGGCTTTATGACGTGGTGGGGGGGGACTTCAACGATCCCTACTTGAGCGACCGTTGGGGGGGGCGGTTCTGGCGATGAAACGGCTTTCTTCCTGCACGGTTGCGGCGCTGGCCCTGCTGATCGCAGCTGCGCCGACATGGGCAGAGGCGCGGGCGACCGCGCCAACGACGGCACCCGCGCCGTGATCGGCACCACCACCGCGATGAAACGTCTGTTCAGACAGGATGCCCGCCACAACCCGGCCCAGGCGGCCCGCGTCGAAGCCCTGGCCCAGGCCGGCGCGCCTGCCATCGTCGCGCAGCTTGAGAACCGCGAGGCCCAGGGCGCGCTGTTTCAGGTGCAGACCCGCAATGGGGGGGTCAGCGCCTATCTGGCCGCCGACGGTGGGATGATCACGCTGGATCAGGGCTTTCTGACCGCCACACGCGGCATGGGCGGCGATCTGATGTCCAGCGAACAGTCCCGTGTCATCCCCCCCATGGTGCTGGCCCGTCGCGAAGGCGCGGTGGAACGCACCTTCCGGCATCTGGACGGCGATGACCGTCTGGTGGCACAGCGTTTCGTCTGCCGGGTGGAAAACCGTGGCCCGCGCGAGATCCCGGTGCTGGGTGGCACCACCGCCCGCACCACCTTCATGGCCGAGATCTGCCTGAGCGAGACCGGCGCGCTGCGCAACCTCTATTGGGTCGGTCAGGACGGCCGCCTGGTGCAGTCGCGCCAATGGGCAGGCGACTGGCTGGGCATGATCGCGCTGCTGCACTGAGCGCTCCGCACCAGGATTGCAAAAAAAAAGACCCCCCCGCCGATGCGTTCGGCAGGGTGCTTTCTGTAAGGCACAGGGGGGGAGTGGTGGGGGGGGCAGCCCCCCCCGACCGGTCCGGCCTACTGGTTCACGCCGGTCGTGCTGCCGGTGGAGTTGGTGCCGCCCAGACCGGCCGCCGCAGCGGCAAGGCCACCGGCCCCCCCGGCCACAACCGGCAGGAAGCCCGGCACGATATTGGTCACACCGGCAGCCGCATCACCGGTTTCGATCGGGAAACATTCGTCATATTTAAGCAGCGCATCACCGGTCAGCGTTTCACCGCGATCCACCTGTTTCTGCAGCCCTGCGCAGTCCGGGCTGACAGCGAAGGCAACGCTTGCCGGAAGGGAGGCAAAGGAAACCGCCACTAGGGCAGCGGTTAATCTCTTGAAACTGGCCATCGGTCCAATCCTTGTCAGTCGGCCCCCCCCACGGGGGGGCGTTTGTGTCGAAAGAACATTACCAAGACTTGAACTGGCTTGGCAAATCATTCCCCCCCTGGGTTGAGCGCCGGATTTTACAATCCTGGTCCAATCCGCCAGCATTCCGGACCTCAACTGGCGTTATAATAATCCGCTCCATAAGCCGCATAGGCCCCCCCATGACGCCCGCCATAGCCATATTGGCGCATGCCCTTGGGGGGGTCGATCCGGGATAGCGCAAGGCCCGTCACCGGCGTGCCGCCCTGGTCGAACTGGCGCACGCCATACTGCACCTGGCTGCGCGCCGTCGCATTCCAGTTGACCACATAAAGGATCGCATCCGCCGCCCCCCCGGCAATCACCCGTGCATCCGGCACCACCAGCACCGGCGGCGTGTCGATGAGGATCACGTCATAGATCCCGCGGACGTCCTGCATGAAGGCACGGAACCTGTCGGAGGAAAAGATGTCGGCCGCATTGGTCGTGCTCTTCTCGCCAATGATCACATCGGCCCCCCCGACCTGATCGCTGAACTGCACCACCTCGTCGATATTTCGGTCGCCCGACAGGACCGCCAACAGCCCGCCCCCCCTGGCCTCGTCCAGATCGAAATACTGGCTGAACACCCGGCGGCGAATGTCCCCCCCTTCCAGAAGCAGGACCTTCTTACCCATGCCGACAAAGTTCTGCGCAAGCGCAATGGCAGTGGTGGTTTTGCCTTCGCCGGGCAGCGACGAGGTGACCATGATCACCTGCGGCGGCTGGTCGACATTGGACAGCAGCACCGAGGTGCGCAGGTTGCGCACCGCTTCGGCCGCCGCCGAGGTCGGCTTGTCCGCCAGATACCTGATCACACCCGCGCGCGTATCGCGCACCGGCACGCGCGGGATCTGCCCCCCCATGACGGTGTGGCCGGTTGCGGCCTCCAGTTCCTCGGCGGTGCGAAAGCCCGTATGCAGCACCTCGCGCAGGATGATCGCGGCGGCGCTGAGCACCAGCCCGACCAGCCCGGCCAGCACCATCAGCCGCCCCCCCTTGCGCGGCGACGAGGGGGGGGTGCGCGGTACGGCGGCGTGGGACAGGAAACGGCTGTCGGCTTCCTGAATGCCCGCCTGCACGGCGGTTTCCTTCAGACGCCCCCCCAGGAAATACTCATAGATCAACCGGCTTGCCTCGGCCTCGCGCTGCAACTGTTGCAGGGCGACCAGATCATCGGACTGGCGTTCAAACTCCTCGTTCAACTTGGCCACGCTGTCGCGCAGGCTGTCCTCCTGCACACGGGCGCGGCTGACATCCTGGCGCGCGCGCTGCAACAGCAGCTCGTAGCGGGTCAGGAACAAATCACCACCGCCCGAGCGCGCATGCACCCGGCGCAGGTCGGGATCAGCGGCCACCTCCAACATGCGGGCGGCGTCGCCCCCCCCGGCCAGGGCGGTTTCCAGCAGGGTCAGGCGCGCCTCGGCCTCCACACGTGTTTCGCCCATGTTTACAAATCGTTCGCGGGCTTCCTTCAACTGACGGTTCAAGCCTTCCAGCGCCTCGACGCTGACCAGATTGGTGTTCGAGGTAAAGCTCTTTACCTCCGCCTCGGCAGTTTCCAGATCGACCTTCAATTCGCCGACCCGTTCGGACAGCCAGGTGGTCGCCTGCTGCGTCGCCTCGAATTTCACATCCAGCTGCGAGCGGATGTAAAGCTCGCCCAGCCGGTTGGCCAGATGGGCGGATTTGTCGGGCTTGGTGGTGACAAAGGTAATGGTGAAGACATAGCTTTGACGCTCGTTCTTAACTGTCAGCGCCTCAAGTACGGTCGACGGTGGCGTCGATCAGGGGGGGTTGACCGGTCAGCGGCGGCTCCGGGTCCCGGCCCAGAAGGGCGTCTTTCCAGGCCCCCCCCAGCGGAAGCATCGGCGCGGGCCGCAGGGCGGGGGGGTTGAACTCGGGGGGGTCTTTGGTCAGATTTTCCTCGATGACCAACCGTTCAACCAGCCCGCGCGAGCGCAGCACGGCAACCTCGGTGTTGATGCTGGCCTGATCGCCCGCCAGACCCGACACAACGCTTTCGAAGTCCACCACGGTTTCCTGACGACTTTCCAGCACGACGACCGACTGCGCGGTAAAGCTGCGCTGCGCAAAATGGCTGGCGTAGAGCCAGCCCAGAAAGACGCAGAGGACTGTGGCCAGAAAGATCACCCACTTGCCGCGCCAAAGGGTGAAAAACAGCGCCAGAATATCCACATCATCGGCTGCGCGGGCCTGTCCGGATTGACTTGTCTTGTCCATCACAATGCGAACTCACTCAAGGGGGGGCAGCTTCACCGGGCTTGTTTCACAGCAGGGGGGGGCGAATTCAACGTGTCACATACCGGGCACCTAGGCAGGGTGCCCGCCCGCGCCATCCCGTCAGGCCCCCCCCGACTTGGTCACCACGGTGCGAATCGTGGCAAGCACAAGACGCAGATCCATCGCGAAGCCTGCGTTTTCGATGTAATGCACATCACCACGGGCCTTCGCGCGCGTGGCCTCGGTGCCGACGGCGTAGCCAGGCTGACCTGGCTATAGCCACTGATGCCCGGGCGCACGTCATGACGGCGGCGGTATTCCGGGATCTGGCGCAGATAGCTGCGCGCGTGGTGAATATAGTCCGGGCGCGGGCCAATCAGGCTCATGTCGCCGCGCAGCACGTTCAGCACTTGCGGCAGCTCGTCGATGCGCGTCTTACGCAAGAGCTTTCCAAAAGGGGGGGAAATACGGTCCGTTTCCAGCGGATCTTCCGCCCCCCCGCGGTCGATCTGGCTGACCGCACGCACGGAGCGGAACTTGTAGGCTCTGAAGGGTTTGCAATCGCGACCCATTCGGATTTGCGTAAAGAACAGCGCCCCCCCCGGGTTCAGAAAAGGATTGAGCAGGATCAGGGCCATCGCGAAGACCAGCATTATCGGCAGCAGGGCCAGTGCCCCCCAATCACGTCAAAGCCACGCTTGCAGGCCCAGAAGATCTGGCTTCCCCCCCCAACGCGCGAGGTTGAAGAAATCGAAATTCCGCTAAAATCGACACTCGCTTCCAACACCACCGACAAGCCCTCCCTCTTTGGCCTGCCCCCCCCGGACTGATGGGGGGGCCATACATCCTTAAGGAGAACTTCAAAAAGGTAAACAGAGTGTTAACGCGCACCATATATATTGTGTTTTCCTTATAGATTATCGCTGTATTTGGGATTTTGGACGGGCTTGCACGACCGACAGAACGACCACCCCCCCTTGGGTGTAGACTTAGCCCCCCCAGCGCTGCCGACGCCCTTCACGTGATTGGCCAGCCACCGGTTTCGCGGGGGGGGAACATGGCGCAAATGAACGGAGGTGTTCGCGCACAAACGCGCTTGCTGCCCTTTTTGGCCTCTGCTAGGGAGGGGGGGCCACGCCGGTATAGCTCAGCTGGCAGAGCACCTGATTTGTAATCAGGGGGGGGTCCCGGGTTCGATCCCTGGTGCCGGCACCACCCTTCCCGATCCAACCGCTTTTGCGACGGTCCGCTCTGCCCGGCGGGCGGCGCGGTTCAGACGATCGGGAAGCGGCGTGGCAACGCCAGGCAATCCTCCAGCGACAGAGGCTGTGCAAACAGGAAACCCTGCCCGCACAGACCCGGGTAGTCCGACAGAAAGCGGCGCTGCGCGGCGGTTTCGATCCCCCCCTCGGCGATCACCTGCGCGTCCAATCGGCGCGCAAGATCCAACATGGTCTCGCACAGGATGCGCGCGGCGGGCTTGTCGGGCAGGTCCTTGACGAAGGCGCGGTCGATCTTGAGCACGTCGAACTCATAACTCAAAAAATGCTGGAGCGTGGCATATCCCGTGCCGAAGTCATCCAGCGCCAGGTGCAGCCCCCCCATCTGCCGCATCCGCGCCAAACGCTCGGCAACCCGTGGATTGGTGCCAAGCAATGCGCTTTCGGTGATCTCGGCCACAAGCGCGCCCGGTTCCAGCCCAGCCCCCCCGGCCAGACAATCCGCCCAGCCTTCCATACTGTCCTGCGGTTGGGTGAGCTGCACGGCAGAGACGTTGAAACACAACTTGAGCCCATCCCCCCCGAACCTTGCGCGCAGACGGGGGGGCAGCGCCGCGCAGCAGCGCGCCAGAACCCAATCGCCAATCGGACCAACCAGGCGGGCCTCTTCAGCCAGTGGGATGAAGCGATCCGGGCCGATCAGCCCCCCCAGCCGCGGGTGGTTCCAACGGATCAGCGCCTCGACCTTGGCCAGGGCACCGCTGTCCAGTTCGACGACCGGCTGGAAATGCAGTTCGAACTCGTCATGCTCCAAGCATCGTCCAGATCCTCCATCAGGTGCAAACGGTCCTGGGCCGCCTCGCCGATTTTGGCGCTGTAGCGCCGCGCCCGGTTGCCACCGGCAAGTTTGGCGGAATACATCGCAAGATCGGCCGCCTGCAACAACGCCTCGCCGTCACTGGCGTCACGCGGATAGAGCGCCGCACCAAGAGAGCAGGACATATACGCCTCCTGCCCGCCCATCGGATAGGGCGCGGCGACCACCGCGACCACGGCCTCGGCCACGCTGTCAACACGCTGCCCGACGTCAGGTCCGGTCAGGACGATAATGAACTCGTCCCCCCCGCCCTGACGCGCCACCAGGTCTTCGGGTTCGACCGTGTCGCGCAGACGCGCGGCCAGTTCGGCCAGCACCAGATCGCCACCGGTATGCCCCCCCATTCGGTCATTGACCTGCTTGAGGCGATCAAGATCGACGTACAGCAGCGCGACTTCTTCGTCATGGTCCTGCGCGCGGGCGATGGCGCGGCCCAACCCCCCCTCGGCCAGGCTGACCCGGTTGGGCAGCTCGGTCAGACTGTCGAAATGCGCCTGATGCCAGATCGTCTCGTTCGCCTCGTAAAGATCGGTCATGTCGCGCGACAGGATGACGAAACGGCGCGGCGCGAAGCTGTCCGCCTCAACCAGGTTGATCGACAGCCAGACCGGGAACTGGCCGCCCTCGGCATGGCGAAAGGCCAGCTCGCCGCTCCAGCCGCCCGCTTCGCGGTCGCCCCCCGCGCGCGGGTCAGCCCGGCCAGGTGGCGCGCCAGCCGGTCGCGGTGTTCACGCGGCACCAGATTGACAAAGCGCATGCCAACCAGTCGGTCTGCCGGATGGCCGGTCTGTTCGGAGACCGCCGGGTTGACCGAGGTGATCTGCCCGTCAGGGTCCACCACGATCATACCTTCCGAGGAGTTTTCGAACACCAGCGCAGCCAGGCGCAACCCCCCCTCTTCGGCGCGCCGCCGTCCGGTGATGTTACGCACAACCAGAATGGTTTCATTCGTCCCGAGAACGGGGGGGCAGGCACGGGCCTCGAACTCCAACGGGCGCCGTCCACCTCCAGCGGGTATTCCCAGGACACGACTTCGCGCGAATCCGTGTGGCGGGCCATATTCTCCTTGAACAATTCCAATGCGCGGCCTGGCAGCATCTCAACCATGCGCCGCCCCCCCTTCAGGTTTTCGGGTGGAACCAGCAGATCGGAACTGGCCGAGGCGCGGAAGTCGAGGATGGTCGTATCGGCATCTATGCGGAAATAGAGGTCCGGAACCGCGTCCAGCAGCGCCTCCAGCTCGCGGGCACGCTGCGCCTCGCCCTCTTCCGCGGCGCGCCGTGCACCGGCCATGGTTTCGAACCGGCTGCTGAGGTGGCGAAACTCCTGCACGCGGGCCGCCAGACGGCTGTCGCCTTCGCCCGTGCGGCCCTTTTCCATCCCGCGCACCGCATCGGTCAACGCCGCGAGTGGGCGCAGCACATCGCGGGTCAGAAGACCCATCGCGACGCTCCAGACCAGGACAAGCGCCCCCCCGCCAAGCAGAAGGAACCTGAGCAGCGCAATGGAATCGGCCCGCCGCAGCGCCGCTTCGACCGGAATACCAATCACCACGCGCACGGCATGGCCCGCGCCATCCTCGAACAGCACACTGCGCGACACCACCCGGCGCAGACCATCCCGCCCGCGCACCGGCTCGCCCTTTGCGGCCTCGGTCCGATTGCCCAACACATCCAGTGAGGCAAGGGATTGGCCCAGCGCGCCCAGATTGGGCGGATGCTGTGCGACGATGGTGCCTTCCCCCCCATCCAAAATCAGCGCAATCGCGCCCTCAGGCAGGTCATGTGCGCCCAGCCGTTGGCCCCCCCACCATCCCAGAGAGACCACCGCAACGGCGGCACCGGTGACCGGGCCAGCCGCCCCCCCTTGGGGGGGTTCGACCGGATAGGCGAAGTTCACGCTGGATACCCCCCCGGCGGCACGGTCGTACTGAAAGGTGCCAACGCTGAACATGCGCCGGTCCACGGCGCGGCGAAAATACGGCCGGTCCGCCACATTCACGGGCTCGTCCATCGGCAGCGCATTGCACAAGAGCGCCCCCCCATCCGCCCGCGGCACGCCAAGGTTCACATAGGCGATCTTGAGCGGCAGAAGCTCCCGAAGGAATGCCCCCCCGCATGCGGGGGGGTTGGATGGGTCCTGCACCGCATCTGCCTGGGCAAGTTCTTCAAGAAACTTCCGGGCCGACTGAATGATCTGGCGCTGGGTCGCGACCAGATCCTCGGCCAGCAAATGGCTTTCCTTACGATAAGTTGCGATGGCCAGGTCGCGCTCTGACAGAGTTTGCAGAATCACCGCCACCAGCCCCCCCGGCAAAGCCACAAGAACCAGCAGGAACTGAAGTCTGAAATTCAGCGTCCGTAACAAGCAAACCCTCCCCCCCTTAATGGCGAAAGCTTAGCCGATTTTTCGCGCTTGGCTACAGTGAACCTGCCTGCAACGGAAATGCGTTGCAGGCAGGTTCCAGTGACGAAGGTTCTTACGGGGGGGAACGGCGCGCCCGAACAGGTCAGGGCGCGCCGAAAAACTCAGGCGAATGTGACCTGCCGTGCAAAGGGCATTTCGCGCAGGCGGGTGCCGGTTGCGTCGAAGATGGCAGCGGCCAGCGCCGGGGGGGCAGCTGGCGGCACGGGCGGCTCGCCGATGCCGCGCACATGGTCACCGTTCTCCAGCCCGCGCACCATGACCTGGGGGGGCGCGGTGTGCAGGCGCAACCCTTCGAAATCGAAGAAGTTTTCCTGTTCCGCCATGCCGTCCGCATAGGTGATTTCCGAGTTGATCGCGTGGCCCAGCCCCCCCCAGATCACCCCCCCACCCTGCACCAGGTTTTCGAAGTTCACCGGGTCGACGACGCGGCCCACTTCGGCAGCGACCCAGACCTTGTCGAGGTGAATGCCCGCGTCCGTGTTGGTCACCTCGATGATCTCGGCCACCGGGGGGGCACCGAAGGACAGGCAGAAAGCCACGCCGCGCCCCCCCTTGTTCTCGGCCAGTTCGCCCCCCCCAGGAGGCCATCTCGGCCGCGGCCTCAAGCGCCTTGCGCGAGGCACATCGGTCATCAGGCGCAGACGTTCCTCAACCGGGTCGGCCCCCCCGGCGGCGTGGATCAGTTCATTCAGGAAGCCTTCGTGGAAAAACGCGTTCTGCGAGGCCCCCCCGACCGAACGCCAGGAACTGACCGGCCCCCCCAGCCTGGGTGCGCGGTAGCCGGTCACGCGGTAGTTCGCGATCGCATAGGGCTGATCCCAGAGCGCCTGCACGATGGTCGCATCCGGTCCCGGCATGCCCAGCCCCCCCTGGCGGTCTGCCATCTGGCTGTCCAGCACCGAGGGCGAAGCGACATTGATGTCCATCGAGATGACCCCCCCGTCATCGGTGATCGCCCCCCCGGTCATCTGGGCCAGGGCAATGGGCCGGGTAAAGTCCTGCACCGTGTCCTCTTCACGCTTGTAGGTCAGTTTCACCGGTGTGCCCTTCAGCGCCATCGCCAGTTCGGTGGCACGTTTCACCACCTCATCCTCCAGCCGATGGCCGAAGCTGCCGCCCATCATCAGGATATGCACATGCACATTTTCGGCCGGGACGCCCGTCATCTTGGCGACCGAGGCCTGGGTCATGCGCGGGATCTGGTTGCCGGTCCAGACATCGACGCGGGCATCGGTGACCAGAACAGTGGCGTTCATCGGCTCCATCGGCGCGTGGGCCAGATAGGGCGCGCGGTATTCGGCGGTGATCGTATCGGAGAAGACCTCCACATTCCCGTCATCGCGCATGCGGCTGTCACGCTCGCCGGACAGGGCATCAGACAGCGCCTGCCAGTGTTCCGCCTGATCCGCCGGATAGGGCGCGGGGGGGCCCCCCCAGTCGATCTCGATCGCATCCACCGCCTGGAAGGCACGCCAGGTGTTGTCGGCAATCACGCCCACCCCCCCGCCGGTCACAGGAATGACGTGGGAGACGCCGCGCATGGCTTCGGCCTCGGAGGCATCGAAGGAGGCCACCTCGCCGCCCTTGCGCGGGTTCACCCGCACGGCGGCATGGACCACGCCGTGGGGGGTTCAAAGTCGATCCCATAGGCCTGCGTGCCGGTGGATTTCGCAAGGGTATCAATGCGCTGCATCGGCTTGCCGATCAGGCGCCATTCGGAGGGCGCACGCAGGGTCACATTGGTGACCGGGTCGATGGTGGCCGCCGTGGCGGCCAGCTCCTGATAGGTAAACTCGCGCCCATCCGGCAGGATCACTTTGCCCGCTTCGGTCTTCATACCAACGGTTGAGATCCCTGCAACCTGCGCAGCCGCCGCCTTCAGCGTCTCGCGCGCGACAGCCCCCCCGGCGATGCGCAGCTTGTCGAACCCGTCGGGCACGGTGGTCGAGCCACCCGTCACCTGCATGCCCATGAATTTCATCACCGCGTCCACGGTGCCGCGCATGGTCTGCGCCAGCGTGCCATGGTCGGTGGAGGCGAAAGGCACGCTCTCATTCGCCAGAGCGGTGTTGTAATAGGCCTTGGCGGGCGGGCCGGGGGGGTCCGCATTGATCTGGTCCAGCTCGACATCCAGTTCCTCGGCGATCAGGGCCGCCTGGACCGACCAGGCCCCCCCCTGCCCCCCCTTGTCCGCGCGCGGTGTGATCAGGGTAATGCCCTCTGCGGTGATCAGCACATAGGGCGTCAGCGCGGCCTCCCCCCCCGTGCCGAGGTCGTCCAACAGCGGATTGTCGGCCGGTTGCTTGTATTTGTAATAGCCGAAGCGACGCCCCCCCCGATCACGGCGGCGGAGCCGATCAGGAAGCTGCGGCGGGCAATCTTTCCGATACGCGACATGGCTCAGCCCTCCTGCAGGTTTTTGGCGGCGGTGTGGATCGCCGCGCGGATACGGGGGGGATAAGTGCCACAGCGGCAGAGGTTGCCGGCCATGGCCTCGTCAATCTCGTCATCCGAAGGGTTGGGCACCTCGTTCAGCAGGCTCGCGGCCTGCATGATCTGCCCCCCCGACTGGCAATATCCGCATTGCGCCACCTGGTGCGAAATCCAGCCGCCTGCACCGCATGCAAGGCGTCCGGTTGGCCCAGCCCGTTGATCGTGGTCACCTCGGTGCCTTCGACATCCGAGACGAAAGTCTGGCACGACCGCACCGCCTCGCCATCCACATGCACGGTGCAGGAGCCACAGGCGGCAACCCCCCCGCAGCCGTATTTCACACCCTTGATGCCCAGTTCGTCGCGCAGCACCCACAAAAGCGGCATATCCTCTTCGACATCCACCTCGTGAGTTACGCCATCAACCTTCAGTTTCATGCGCATTTCTCCCGTTCTGTCCGGTGACAGTTCGCCTTCAGGGTAGCATCGGAACGCGGTGATGCCACTGGCAGATCGCGCCAATCGTCAGGGAAATGGTGCCAGGGGGGGGCGAACACGTTTTGGTTACAGGCGGGCGCAGCGGGGGGGCGCGTTAGCTGACCACCCGGTTCGACCGCGCCATCAACACCACCGCCACCAGCCCGACCGCACAGACCAGAAGCGCGGCGGGCGAGGCATCGCCGATGCGCTCCAGCGAGGCATGTTCATAGACCCGCGTGGACAGGGTGTTGTAGTTGAACGGGCGCAACAGAAGCGTCGCGGGCAGTTCCTTCACACTGTCCACGAAGACCAGCAAAAGCGCGGTGCCGACCGAGCCTTGATCAGGGGGGGCACATAGACCTCGCGCAGGGCCCCCCCGCCCGCTGACCGGCCCAGAGACCGCGCAGCCATCGGCAGGCTGGGGGGGCTGACCCGCCCCCCCATTGCCGCATCCGCCGCCCCCCCCTGCGCGATGGCGAAGAAGCGCACGCAATAGGCCAGGACCAGCGCAAAGGCGGTGCCGGTCAGCACCAGCCCCCCCGGATCCCAGCCGGTCAGCGCCAGGATGGTATCGGCTTGCCAGTTGTCAACGATCGCCAGCGGCACCAGGATGCCGACCCCCCCCAGCACCGCGCCGCGCTGCATAGCCCAGGGTGGTAAAGGGCAGGATCACAGTGGCCGCCCGCGACCGGCCAAGGCGCACACCGTAGACCAGAAACAGCGCGGCGATGACGGTCACGACGGCCGCGACCCCCCCGCCCACGCTCACCGTATGGGCCAATGCGCGCAACAGTCCGGGTTCAAACCAGCTTTCGGGATTGGCGAAGGCATGGCTGAGCATGACGCCAACCGGCAGAACGAAGCCCACGGCGAAGGGCACGGCACAAAGCAGGAAGGCCAGCAGCGCCGGCAGCCCGGTCAGGCGCACCGGTTCGATCGGACGCTGCGCGCGCGACAGGTTGTAAAATCGCGACCGGCGGCGGCTGAGCTTTTCCAGCCCCCCCACCAGCAGCAGCACCAGCGCCAGAACGACCAGCGCGATCTGCGCAGCCCCCCCTCCGGCGTTATGCGCCTCTAGCCAGGTCGAGAAGATGCCGGTGGTCAGGGTTTGCACGGCAAAGAAATCCACCACACCGAAATCCGCTGCCGTCTCCATCATCGCAATGGCAGCCCCCCCTGCCGCGATCGCGGGTCGTGCCAGCGGCAGGCCCACGCGCCAGAACCGGGCGAAGGGGGGGCCCGCGCCCAGGGCGCGGGCAACCTCGAAGGTGGACCCGGATTGTTCGCGAAACGCCGCCCGTGCCAGCAGGAAACATAGGGGGGGTTCAAGGCCGCGGCCAGCACCACGATGGCAGCGCCCAGCGAGCGGATTTCCGGGAACCAGTAGTCGCGCGCATTCTGCCAGCCAAACAGGTCGCGCATAGCGGTCTGCACCGGACCCGCATATTCCAGAAAATCGACCAGCGCATAGGCCCCCCCGACATAGGCCGGGATTGCCAGTGGAAACAGCAAGAGCCACTGCAGGATCTGCGAGCCGGGAAAACGGTACATGGTCACAAGCCAGGCCGCCCCCCCGGTCCCGACCGAGGCCGACAGAACCCCCCCAACCCCCCCCAGACACAGCATCAGCGTATTGGCCAGGTAGCGCGGCAAGGTCGTCGCCATCAGATGCGGCCAGATGTTTTCGGCCGGGTTGAACGCCATCCACAGGATCGCCAGGATCGGCCCCCCCAGCACCATGGCCGCAATGAACAAAGCGCCCATCGCCCAGCGGTCTGGCAGGCGCAGGGTCGAACGGGCGGCGGTTGGTGCCTGAGTGTTTTGCTCGGTCATGATCCCGGCTCTACGCCAAACCGGTTTGCCTGTCCAGAGAAGCACCATATACTGACCGGCAAAGACCACGCACCGGAGTGCCACACATGCACATCTCCTTTCACGTCGGTGCCCATTGCACCGATGACGACCAGTTGGTGAAATCCCTGCTCAAGAACAAGGGACGGCTGGCAAAGGAAGGGGGGGTAATTGCGCCCGGACCGGGACGCTACCGCAACCTGCTGTCACAGGTGGCTCCGAAACTTGCAGGGGGGGAACGGGCCAGTGCCGAGACCCAGGAGATGTTGCTGGATGCGATGCTGGATGTCGATGATGCCGACCGGCTGATCCTGTCACATGACAATTTCCTCGGCGCGCCGAAAAAGGCGCTGGACGGCGGGCAGCTTTACCCGATGGCGGCGCGCAACACGACCTGGCTGCGCAATCTGTTTCCCGACACTCCGGTCGAGTTTTTCGTGGCCCTGCGCGACCCGGCCAGCTTCGTGCCCGAACTGTGGCGGCGGCTGTCGGGCAGTATGGAGCTGCACACCTTCCTGGGCAGTTTCGACCCCCCCCATGCGCTCTATTGGTCGGACGTGATCCACGCCATTCGTGACGCCAACCCCCCCGACTGCCCGATTACCGTCTGGTGCAACGAAGATACGCCGCTGATCTGGAAAGAGCTGTTGCACGACATTGCCGGGCTGGACCAATCGGTCAAGCTGATGGGCGGGCTGGATGTCATGGCGCAGATCACCGCCAAGGAAGGCATGAAACGCCTGCGCGCTTACATGAAAAGCCACCCGGCCCAGAACGAGATCCAGCGCCGCCGCATCCTGTCGGCCTTCCTGGACAAGTTCGCCCTGGATGATGCGATCGAAGAAGAGCTCGACCTGCCCGGCTGGACCGATGAACTGGTTGCGGAGCTGAGCGCCGGATATGACGACGACATGCTTGAAGTGAAACGCATTCCCGGCGTGACCCTGCTGACGGCGTGACGGGTCATGACCCAGGCGATGCAACAGGATTTTGCGGACACCGGCCGTATCTGGCTGCGCCGCGCCCTGACGGACGAGGCACTGATCACCCTGCGTGATCTGGCACAGATGGGCGCACAGGCGGGCGCAGGTCCCGGTGCGCGTGTCGGCGCCCCCCCATCTGCGCTGTTCCGGGCCTTCTGCAACGCCCCCCCGCTGAACTGGGCCACCTGAGCGATACGCCTGCCTCTTTCTCTTGCCAAAAATACCTCGGGGGGGCGTGACAAAACCTGCGGGGGGGGTTGTCACCTGGGGGGGGCAGAGCCCCCCCCATCCAACGCATGCCAACGGCGGTCCCGGTGCTCGCCTGATCATGCACACCACCTGGGGGGGCGACGCAGCAAGCACCGCTGCCGCCCTCCGCAAGCTACGCTGCTCTCGCGGTGCAAGCACCGCTGACGCCCTCCGCTGGCTACGCAGCTCTCGCGGTGCAAGCACCGCTGCCGCCCTCCGCAAGCTACGCAGCTCTCGCGGTGCAAGCACCGCTGCCGCCCTCCGCAAGCTACGCTGCTCTCGCGGTGCAAGCACCGCTGACGCCCT
>JDSH01000064.1_pt1 | contig 40596 bp, 64 predicted proteins | sample 199451 | NCBI WGS metagenome assembly JDSH01 (sample SAMN02584198, study PRJNA231836) | bioreactor metagenome | isolation source: continuous culture bioreactor electron acceptor NO2- transfer2 day 38 after... | place: Germany: Bremen | reverse complement strand
AACTGGTTGAGCTTTTCAATCTTGAGCATCAGGCCTCCTCCCCCCCCAGATACACCTTGATCACGTCCGGGTCGTTGGAGACCTGGTCCATGGTGCCTTCGGCCAGCACGCTGCCCTGGTGCAGTACCGTGACTTTGCGTGCGATGGAGCGCACGAAGCCCATGTCGTGCTCTACCACCACCACGGACTGTTTGCCCGCGAGACTGGTGAGCAACTCGGCGGTGCGTTCCATTTCCTGTTCGGTCATGCCGGCCACGGTTCATCCACCAGCAGCAGCCGGGGGGGTTTCTGCATCAGCAGCATGCCGATCTCCAGCCATTGTTTCTGGCCGTGGGAGAGGATGCCGGCGGGTTTGTCGCGCAGCTGTTTCAAACCGATCATTTCCAGCACTTCGTCGATGCGGTCGCGGTATTCCGCTTTCATGATGGCGGTCAGGGTGGGCAGGATGCGTTTGTCGGCTGCCATGGCCAGTTCGAGGTTTTCGAATACGGTCAGGGCCTCAAACACAGTGGGCTTCTGGAACTTGCGGCCAATGCCCAGGGTGGCAATGTCCGGCTCGTTCATGCGCAGCAGGTTGTGGCGGCTGCCGAACCACACCGAGCCGGTATCGGGCCGGGTTTTACCGGTGATGATGTCCATCATGGTGGTTTTGCCCGCCCCCCCGTTGGGACCGATGATGCAACGCAGTCGCCGTCGTCGATGGTGAGGTTGAGGTTGTTGATGGCCTTGAAGCATCGAAGCTCACGCTCACGTCTTCCATATACAGGATCGGGCCGTGGCGCACGTCAACCGGCGAGGCCACGGGGGGGGTGAGAAACTCAAACACCTGGTCCCGGTTGGCAAGTTGTTCAAAGATGCTCATGCGGTGGCCTCCTGAGCGCCGGGTTGGTCATCGTCCTTCTGGCGGCGTTTCTGTAGCAGGCCGGCAATGCCCTTGGGCAGGAACACGGTCACCAGCACAAACAGCGCCCCCCCCAGGGCGAACAGCCAGGCGTCTGGCATGACGCCGGTGAACACGGTTTTGGCGTAGTTCACCAGGATGGCGCCGATCACCGCCCCCCCGTAAAGCGTTGCGCGACCACCCAGGGCCACCCACACCACGATTTCAATAGAGAACAGCGGCGAGAATTCGCTGGGGGGGTTGATGATGCCCACCTGTGGCACATACAACGCGCCGGCCACACCCGCCAGCATGGCGGAGACCACGAACACAAACAGCTGCACCCGCTCCACCCGGTAACCCAGGAACCGGGTACGGGCTTCGGCATCGCGGCAGGCCACGCTGACCCGGCCCAGCTTGCTGGTCACAATGGCACGGCACACGACATAGCCCACCGCCAGCGCGATGCCGGTCGCCAGGAAAAGGCCAAGCCGGGTGGCGTCGCTGCGCAGGTTGAAGCCGAGGATGTCTTTGAAATCGGTCAGGCCGTTGTTGCCACCGAAGCCCATCTCGTTGCGGAAGAACGCCAGCATCAACGCAAAGGTGAGTGCCTGGGTGATGATGGAGAGGTACACGCCGGTTACCCGGGAGCGGAAGGCCAGGAAGCCGAACACCAGCGCCAGCAGGCCCGGCGCCAGCAGCACCATGATGAAGGCGAACCAGGCCATATCGAAGCCCTGCCAGTACCAGGGCAACTCCTGCCAGTTCAGGAACACCATGAAGTCCGGCAATACGGGATCGCCATACACGCCGCGATCACCGATCTGGCGCATCAGGTACATGCCCATGCGTAGCCGCCGAGGGCAAAGAAAGCGCCGTGGCCCAGGCTGAGAATGCCCAGGTAACCCCCCCACACCAGGTCCACCGCCACCGCCAGCAGGGCGTAGCACAGGTACTTACCCAAAAGGGTAACGGTGTAAGCACTTACATGCAGGGCACTGTCTTCCGGCATAAACAGATGCAGGAAGGTAACCAGCACCAGGGCGGCGAACAGCACACCAAGGAAAACTTGGGTGGAACGCTCCTGGAAGGGCCGGAGCAGCCAGGTTTGTGATGTCGCCATAACTCAGCCCTCCGCCGCCCGGCCTTTCTGCGGGAATAGCCCGCGTGGCCGCTTTTGAATGAACAGAATGATCAGCACCAGCACCATGATTTTGGCGAGGACCGCACCAGCAGGGTTCCAGCAGCTGGTTGATGGTGCCCAGGGAAAGCCCGGCAATGAGGGTGCCCCCCCAGAGATTGCCCACACCACCGAACACCACCACCATGAACGAGTCGATGATGTAGTTCTGGCCCAGGTTGGGGGGGCCAACGTTGGTGATCTGCGACAGGGCCACGCCCGCCAGCCCGGCCACACCGGAGCCCAGGGCGAAGGTCATAATGTCCACTTTGGTGGCTTTAATGCCCATGGAGCGGGCCATGGCCCGGTTCTGGGTAACAGCACGGACTTCCAGCCCCCCCAGGCGAGTCTTGCGCATGATCAGCATCAGCCCGGCGAATACCACCAGGGCAAAGCCAATCACGTACAGGCGGTTCAGGGTGAGCGACAACGCCTCGTTCACCATGATCGAGCCGCTCATCCACTCGGGCGTGACCACGCTGCGGTTGAGCGGAGAAATCACCGTACGCACCAGTTGTTGCAGAATCAGGCTGATGCCAAAGGTGGCCAGCAGGGTTTCCAGCGGGCGGCCCTTCAGGTACTGGATCACGCTGCGTTCGATGGCGATGCCCGCCAGCGCCGCCACCAGGAAACCGGCCGGGATGGACAGGACCAGAGCCAGGCCGGGCTGGCCCGGGAACAGTTGCTGCATGCCCCCCCAGGTGGTGTAGGCCCCCCCCAGCATGATCAGCTCGCCATGGGCCATGTTGATCACGCCCATCACACCAAACGTGATGGCCAGCCCAATGGCCGCCAGCACCAGTACCGAGCCGAGGGACAGGCCAAAATACAGGGTCTCGGCAGCGCGGTTGAGTTTCAGTTTCTGTTCAATGCTGGCCAGGGCTTTCTCGGCCGCAGCCGCCAGCGCAGGGTCATCACTGTTAACGGCATTATTCAGGGCGGCACGCACGGTCGGGTTCAGGCTGCCGGCCAAAGTGGCAACCGCCTCAACATCGCCCTGCTCCACCTGGTAAATGGCCAGGGCATTGGTGAGCATGTCACGCACCTGGCCGTTGTCTTCCACCTGCAAACGGGCCTGGAGCTGGGTGGCCAGCGCTTCATTCACTTCGCCCAGCAGATTGCGCGCGGCATCGAGGCGTTGGCCTGGGTCGGCCACGGTCAGGTCGATCACCGAGAGGATGCCTTCGATGTCCGCCCGCAGGGCGTTGTTCACCCGCAGGCTTTGCAGATCCCGGCGCGATATTTCACCCAGGTCTTCACCGGTCAGGGCGTCGGCGATCTGCCAGTTACGGCCCCCCCGGTTGTTCACCACAATCACCATGGCCCCCCCGGTGTCTTCAATCATCGCGAGTTTGCCGTCGCGAACGGCTTCCAGCCAGCCCCCCCGGGCACGTTCGTCGCCGGTTTCGGAGAGGGCTTTGAGTAAGTCGGTTTTTTCAGCTTGCCCGGCTTCTACGAGCCGTTTCAGCAGCGCTTCGGGCGCATTCGTCTGCGCCTGGGCATTCGCCAGTGTGGCCCCCCCTAGGGCCAGACAGACAGCCAATACCATCCTGGCGAGCAATCGGTGAATGCTCATGATTCATTCCTGTTGGCTAGGGAATTCGAGAGCGGTGCCGGGCAGGCTCAGGCCTGCCCGGCTGTGCCCGGTTGGAGCTTAGTTGGAAGCCACGTCAGCCGAGCCACCACCGCACTTGCCGGTGACCACGTTGAAGTTGCCGCAGCGCAGAGGCGCCCGCCAGTCACTGATCAGATCCTTGGAACCTGGCAGGAAGTCAGACCAGGCATCGCCAGCCACGGTAGACGGGGGGTTTCCCAGACCACGGAGAACTGGCCGTTGTCCTGGATCTCGCCAATCAGCACCGGCTTGGTGATGTGATGGTTCGGCATCATGGTGGCGTAGCGCCGGTGAGGTTGGGCACGCTCACCCCCCCGATGATGGCGTCTTTCACTTCATCCACGTCGGCGGTGCCGGCTTTCTTGACCGCTTCAACGTACATGTTGAAACCGATGTAATGAGCTTCCATCGGGTCGTTGGTCACGGCGGCATCGTCGCCCTTGTAGGCAACCCAGGCGTCGATGAAGTCATAGTTGGCATCGTTATCCACACTCATGAAGTAGTTCCAGGCAGCCAGGTGGCCAACCAGCGGAGCGGTGTCGATGCCGGAGAGTTCCTGTTCACCCACGGAGAACGCAACCACGGGAATGTCGGTGGCGGAAATGCCCTGGTTGCCCAGTTCACGGTAGAAGGGCACGTTGCGTCGCCGTTGATGGTGGAAACCACGGCAGTCTTCTTGCCGGCGCTGCCGAACTTTTTGATGTCAGACACGATGGTCTGCCAGTCAGAGTGGCCGAAAGGCGTGTAGTTGATCATGATGTCGCCGGCGGCCACGCCTTTGTCTTTCAGATAGGTTTCCAGAATCTTGTTGGTGGTGCGCGGATAAACGTAATCCGTGCCTGCCAGAACCCAGCGCTCAACCCCCCCCAGATCGTTCATCAGGTAATCCACCGCGGGAATCGCCTGCTGGTTGGGCGCCGCACCGGTGTAGAACACATTTTCAGACGATTCCTCGCCCTCGTACTGAACCGGGTAGAACAGCAGCCCGTTCAGTTCCTCTACCACCGGCAGAACGGATTTACGGGACACCGAGGTCCAGTTGCCAAAGATAACGTCGACCTTTTCTTTCTCCAGCAGCTCACGGGCTTTCTCCGCGAACAGCGGCCAGTTGGAAGCCGGATCAACCACCACCGGCTCCAGCTGGCGGCCAAGTACGCCACCGGCTTCATTCTGCTTTTCGATCAGCATCAGCATGGTGTCTTTCAGTGCGGTTTCACTGATAGCCATGGTGCCGGACAGGGAATGAAGAATACCCACCTTGATGGGGGGGTCTTCGGCGGCAAACGCGGTATTGATGGAACCGAGGGAGACAGACAGCGCCAATGCAGAGAGGCCCAGTTTCACGTGTTTTTTTTGATGCTCATGTTGTGCGTCCTTTTCGTTGGTTTTGGGTCGTCAAACGCAAACAGCCAATTGCATTCGCCGTTCCAACAACCAAAAAAGCACTTACAAAACATAATGTTAAACAACAAAAACCATGCCCGGACCGGCTCTGCAATGAATTGGTGCGCCGTTTCAGGCCTCAATCCGGTGCCTCGGCCAACCCGCCGCCCTCAATTGGTGCAGAGCAGGCAAACCCCCCCACTGCACCATCTGGTAGCGCGCTGATTTTCAGGCAATAAATTGCCCGAAAAAAAATACCCTGAAAACAATGAATTCAGGTTCACCGCAAAGCTCACAGCTCTGTGGGATATCTCGCACAAACCGTCTGGCGGATGTCCGATTTTCCGAAATTTCATCTTGCGTAGAATGTGCATTGTCAGGGATGACAAGCCAGCACGGACGTTGGCTCACGGATGAGAACTCCACGGATTCGGAGTTGCCCGATGGATCAGGGCTACAGGGATGACTGCAAGGATGAAGTGCTCAGGATGGTGCGCAGTCTGATGGATCAGGCAGGGGGGGTCAGCCACGGAATTTGGGGGGGACTACACGGACAGTAGTCCCTTTCCGTGCACTAAACCGCCCTCGCACCAACCTCCCCCCCCTTTTTGTTCTGCACCGTTTCGAATCACCAATACTCTCAATGGGTTGTCGTGCCTGACTGTTCATAACAACGTTATTACAATCAGGAGATCACCGATGAAACCAACCTCATTTCTGGCCACCCTTGTTCTGTTTTTCAGCCTGATCACTGGCTCTGCAGCCTTCGCCAGCGAGCAGCCCGCCGTGAACATCAACACCGCAGATGTAGCCACTCTGGCGTCTCTGAGCGGTGTCGGTGAGAGCAAAGCCCAGGCCATTATTGACTACCGCGAAGCCAACGGCCCCCCCTTTGCCAGCATTGAAGCACTGGCCGATGTGAAGGGTATTGGCGCGCGTACGGTTGAAAAGAACGCCGACCGCCTCGCCGTGAAATAAGCCCCCCCGGGGGGGCAGCCTCGCTGCCCCCCCTCTCCTTTCCCTTATGGCGCCACGCACTTACCGCTGATACCCTTGCCTGTTTGTTTCTCCAACCGGCAGTTTGTCATGATCCACGGAGCACTTCTTATTGCCCTGGCCTCTTTGCTCTGGGCCACTACAGGGATTGTCGCCAAGTTTCTGTTCAACGGTACGGAACTGGAGGCCATCACCCTCGGTTTTTTACGCCTGGTGGTTGCGCTGCCATTCTTCTGGCTACTGATGCGGCGCGAGCAGCGGCAGCTGGTGGCCCGCAATCCCGGCCAGACGGTACCCGGTAGCTCTTTGCGTTCGCTCAGCGGCAAGGCCATGCTCACCCTCACCGCCCTGGGGGGGCTGTTCCAGGCGTTCTATCAGGGCAGCTATCTGCTGGCGGTGGATCTGACCGGGGGGCTGGCATTGCCACCCTGATATCCCTGTGCCTGCCACCGGTACTGGTGGCTATTCTGGCTGCCCCCCCATTGCTGGGCGAGAAACCAGGGCTGCTTACTATCCTGGCCGCGATTGCCGCGATTCTGGGCACGGGCATGCTGGTAGTCAGTGACATGGACACCGCCGGCACCCTGCGACTGGCAGGCATTCTGATGGCGCTGCTGGCGGCGGCGGTATACACCGGCTTTACCCTGACCAGCCGCTACAACTCAACGGGCACACCGGTGTTTACCACCGCCTTTATCTGCTTTGGTACCGCCGCACTGCTGCTGTTGCCCGTGGTGGCCTGAGCGGCGGCTTTGCGGGGGGGCTGGAGACGATGGGGGGGCTAAAGCACTGGCTGATGGTGCTGTACATCGGCGTGGTGCCCACCTGCATTGGCTATCTGCTGTTTTTACCGGGATGAAACCACGCCGGCGACGGTATCCAGCGTTGTTGTCGTGCTCGAACCTTTGTTTATTGCCTTGCTGGCCTGGCTGATTCTGGGAGAGGAACTGGGGGGGCAGATTGGCGTTGCGGGCGCGTTCATTCTGACGGTGGCGGTGATTGTCGCCTCGCGCTATGGCAAGGCGCCCGGCGCCAGTCAGGAAAGCTGAACGCCGGGGGGGTCAGGAACAGCTGGATGATCAGCTGTCCTTGCGCTGTTTCTCCAGCATGTCTGGCTGCAGGATTTCAATCCAGTAGCCATCCGGGTCTTTGATGAACGCCAGGCCTTTCATTTTGCCGTCGTCCGGCTTTTTCACGAACTCCACGCCCAGCTTTTCGAAGCGCTCACAAGCAGCGTACACATCGGGCACGGCAATGCCGATGTGGCCGAAGCCCTGGGGGGCTCATCATTGCCGTTGTGGTAGCAAAGTCGGCATCGTCTTCGGTGCCCCCCCAGTTATGGGTAAGCTCCAGCATCGCTTCCCGGCCAAAGGTGTAGGTAGTCCGGTGGCCATCATCGTTTGGCACAAACTGGGCCTGCTTGTCGTCCAGGTAACCCAGGAAGTAGAGCGTGAACTTCATTTCCGGGAAATCCAGCTTGCGAACCAGGCGCATGCCCAGTACCCGGGTGTAGAAGTCCATGGAACGCTCAGGCTCCTTGATGCGCATCATGGTCTGGTTAAAGACATAGCCTTCGGTTTCGGGAACGGGGGGGTCATCGTACAGGCCCGGGGGGGCCTGCTCAAAATGCTTGGGCATGTTGGTTTCCCTTACGTTTGGAGGATTCAAACCCTATACCTGCGTGCGCCACAGGCAGATTTCAAGGTAGTGACCGGCATTACTCCGGCTGTGCTACACTCCCGCCGTTCCACGTTTGTCTAACAACCCGACAGCGAGCAGACAGAGCCCCCCCTTATGGACTTTCAGGTGCCCAATACTCTGGCAGAGCAGATTGCCAATTTCCTGGCCGAACGCATCATGACCGGGCAGATCCGTCCCGGAGAGCGTATTCAGGAAGCCACACTGGCCTCAGAACTGAAAGTGAGCCGGGCATCAGTGAAAGAGGCCCTCTATACCCTGGAGCGATGGCACCTGGTGGAAATCACACCACGGAAGGGAGCCTCTGCCACCAAGCTGAATGCCGAGTACGCGTCGGAGCTCTATGACGTCTATATGCATTTGCTGATGATGCTGGCCTCACGCCTGTGCGAGCGCTGGCAAGAGGCAGACAAAGACCGTTTACTGGTGGCGGTATCGCAGGTGGTCGAACGGATAAAAGAGCCCCCCCAACCCGACATCACCCGGGTGGTGGAAGCCAGCTTTAACGTGATGGAAGCTTGCTGCCAGGTCGTCGCCAACCCCCCCTACCTGACCGAAGCGCTGTCCAACTTCAAACCTGCCGTGAGCCGAACCTATTACCTGGGGGGGGCAGACCGTTACCGCAAAGGCCTCGCGACCACCAGTACGTTTTTCTCGGAGTTGCCGCAGGCGGTGTTGGCGAGGGATGCGACCAAAGCCACTGAGCTGATCCGGGGGGCTTCGCCGAACATCAGAAAAACCTCATCCGCCAGGCACTGGATTGAAACACCGGTCACGACTGTTCAGGTTGTGACCAGCCTCACAGATCACCCCCCCCGCCTTCAGGCTTAAAGTAACAATGTGTAACTTTTAACGACCGCAGCTCTGGTTGTGTTGTCCCTGCGGCTGATCAGCACACGTCAGGTGTTCTGAATCAATCAATAACAACAAATCGTCGAACGAACCGGGGGGGCCAACATGTCTTTTCTCATTCCTGAGGCCAGAAAATCCCTCGCCTGCCTGAGTCTGATGGCCGGCGCCTCATTAGCCGTGCCTGCCATGGCCGAATTCCAGCCGCTGGATGACACAACCTGGCGGGTGTGACTGGCCAGGCCGGTGTAACCATTGAACTGGAAACCAAACTCAATATTGATCACCTGATCTGGACCGATGAAGGCTCCCTGGGGGGGATCAACGGCCTGAGATTGTCCGGCCAGAACGATACCGTGCTGGACAACATGAAGCTGACGATTGATATCGCGGGCAGTGGCGAAGTTCTGGAGCACGGTTTCTCCGAGATAGCACGCCGCGCCAACGCCGGCCTGCTCGATACCAGTAATCCGGATGTCGCGGACGCGCTGGCGAAATACTCGGTTGGCGGCAGTTTCGGCAAACAGTTCGACAACGGCGACCTGGTGATCCATCTGGGGGGGGCCAGCGATTACGGCGACCCCCCCACCAGCCTGACCGACTATCTGCAGGCGGTGGATTTCGAACTGGCCATCGACAGCATCACCACCACCGGCAGTGAAGGCAGCGCCAGTCTGTTCTCAAACATCCTGCTGCAGGGCTACATCGGCCCCCCCACCGATCTGGTTATCCGCAATAACGGCGGCGCCACGCGCACCCTGGCCAATGGCAACGTGTATCCGGCTCCGAACTGCAGCTCGATACCCATTTCGAAATCAGCAACGGTAGCCTGAACTGGGACGCAGCGACGTGATCCTGCTGTTCAACTTCGCCGCCGTTGGCATTGAAGGACTACAGATTCATAACCGCCGTGGCGCGGATACACTGGGGGGGCACTTTGGTATGGCCCATGCCAAGGCCAACCTGTCCCGGGGGGGCACCAGTGCCGCTTCTGGCAAAGAAGGCCTTTCTGTACACGATGTGGAATTCCGGGCTGATATCGACATGCCGGTATTCCGCATGGGTGACACCAGCATCGGCTCGGTCCAGTTCACAGACTTTGCCATCACCAACACCAATCTGATGGTTTACGGTCACTAAGCCAAACTGGACAAGCACTGCCCTGCACAGGGTACACTGCCCGCCACCAACAGACGGGCAGAGCATGACCAACAGCACTGACAGCAACTACCAGAAACGGACTTCCTGGCGACGGCTTACGGCCTTCGCCCTGTTGTTCCTGGTCATGACCGGCGCCGGCCTGTATGCGGTCTACGACCGCTTCGCCGGCCGCAGTTTCCAGTTCGATGATCGCCTGCTTTCTCCCACTCTGCTGTTGCCGGTCGCGGCCCTGCTACTGATCTACTTCATGGCCGATGGTCTGCGCCTGCACTACACCCTCAAGGCGCTGGGGGGGCACCGGCTGCCATTGCGCAAGATCTTCCGGCTGGTGTTCATTAATCTGTTTTTCTCCAACGTAACCCCCCCCATGGCCACCGGGGGGGGTGGGTTTGCCCAGATCTGGTATCTCACCCGCCATGGGGGGGTGCCCGTGGCCCGCGCCACGGCGGCCACCACTATCCGCACGGTACTCGCGGTGGCGTTCATTTTCTCACTGACACCGGTCTTTCTATTGAGCCTGGAGGCCCTGGACGGCGGCATCTGGTCGTCCGGTATCGGCACCGCACTGGCGGTGTTTGTGTCGCTCTATCTGGGATTCTTTGCCGTGCTGCTGTTCCGGACACGCTGGATGATCCTGCCATTGAGCGCTCTTGTCGCAGGCCTGCGCAAGGCACACCTGATCAACCACCGCCGGCACGACCGCTGGCAGTTCAAATTACGGCGGGAAATGCTGCGGTTTGCCCTGTGTTTCAGCGAATACCTCCGTGGCGCGCACGGGACGTGCTGCTGTCGGTGGTGTTCACCGCCGTGTTCCTGCTCAGCCTGTTCAGCTTTCCCGCCCTGCTGATCCACGGCCTGGGCTATGAGGTGGATTACCTGACCACTCTGGGCTTGCTGGTGGTAACCACCTTCATCATGTATTTCTCCCCCCCCACCCCCCCCGGGGGGGCCTCTGGCATATCAGAGGGCGTGTTCGGCAGCTTCTTCCGGGATATCCTGTCGGGGGGGAATCACCTGGTGCTGGTCACTATTGCCTGGCGTTTTCTCACCATTTATCTCGGTATGATCATCGGTTTGCTGGTGATGCAGAGGGAACTGATCAAAAGCCACCGGAGGCCGGAATGATCCGTCGCAACCCGCTTAAACTGCTGTTCTATCTGTGCCTGGCCATTGTGGTGGCGCTGGTGGGCTACAAGGTGTACCTGAATTTCTTCAAACAGGACTTCGAGGCCCTGCACAGCGAGCAGGTTGAACGCATCCACCAACGCACTCCGCCAGGCTCCGGTATCCGTTTTGCGGTGGTGGGCAACATCAACAATTCCGTGGGCATCTTCGAGCGCCGCTTTATCCCGACCCTGAACCAGGCCGGTGTGGACTTTCTGGTGTCGTCCGGCAATGCCGTGAGCGGCGGTGGCGAGGATAAATACCGCGCGCTGTATGGCACCCTGAGCCACCTGGACATTCCCTATCTGCTCACCTTCGGCCCGCACGAATACGAGAATTTTGGCAGTTTCCGGTTTTATGATCATTTCGGGCCCCCCCATTTCTACAGTGTGCGGGCCGGTAATACCCGGCTGATCTTCCTCGACAGCACCGGGAAAACGCCCTGGCGCTGGCAGATTCGCTGGCTCCGGGATCTTCTGGCCCACGACACCAGCAACGCACACATCCTGTTTATTGGCCACCCGCTTCTGCAACCGGAAACCCCCCCAGCCCTGTTCGACGATGAAGACGACTACCTGCAACCTCCCGCCTTCCGGGAGGAGCTGCTGCAGCTGATTCGGGAGCAAGGCATCGACCTGGTGTTTTCGGCCAACCTGTCGCTCTTTGACGAGCAGGTGGTGGACGGCACGCCCTACATTACCACCGGGGGGGGTGCTGGCGGGCTGGTGCTGAATACGGAGGACAGCTTCTACCACTACGTGGACGTACGGGTCTCTCCAGACGGCGACGTCAGCTATCAGATGGAGCGTCTGGAAGTGGGTCAGCATCCGGTCTGGAAGCGCCTGGAAAGCTTGTGGTTCTTTGTGTATTCCCTGTTCTACACCGGCTATCTGAACTTCATCCTGATCGTCTCGGTGTTTTTGGCGCTGACCATCAAGCTTTATCAGGTCATCTTCATCGGCAAGGATTACTACCCGGATTACGACCTGGACCCCCCCACCCCCCCGTGGCTCGAAAAGCCGTTGCGGGTCACCATGTTCACCAACAACTATCTGCCTTTCATTGGCGGGGGGGTTCCGATTTCCATTGAACGGCTGCGCCGTGGCCTGGAACATCTGGGAGATAGTACCCAGATTGTCGCGCCTCGGTATCGCGACCAGCCCAGCGAGGAAGATGCGGTAGTGCGGGTACCTCACTGCTGGCCATGGGCGAGAAACGGGAATTCCGTCTGGCCAATATTTTCCTGGCCCGTATCCGCAAGCAGGTGCGGGGGGGCTTCCGGCCGGATGTGATTCACCTGCATCATCCGTTCTGGCTGGGTAGTCTGGGGGGGCTGTTTATGGCCCGTCAGCTGCGTATTCCGGCCATCTATACCTATCACACCCGTCTGGAGCACTACGCTCACTTTGTCCCCCCCCTGCCCGGGATGCTGTTCCGGAACCTGATTTCCCACGCTCTGATAAAGCGCTTCGCCAACCGCTGCGATGGCGTGATCGTACCGACTTACTCCACCGAGGAATACCTGCGGATGATCGGGGGGGTGACCACGCCCACCTTCGTACAACCCACCGGTATTGAGTACGAGCGTTTCCAGGCTGTGAAGCCCGCAGACGTGGAGGCACTCCGGAAAAAACTGGGGGGGCTGAGCAACGAGAAGGTCTTTATCAGCGTGGCCCGGCTTTCCAACGAAAAGAACATCGACTTCATGATCGAAGCCATCGACCGGCTGCGGCAGGAAAGCGACGTGCCGTTCCGGTTTCTGATGATTGGCGATGGCCACCAGAGGGACCGGCTACAGAAGAAAATTGACAGCCTGGAGCTGGGCTCTCACTTTACCCTGGTGGGCGCGGTTCAGCCGGAGGAGATGGCGCTCTGGTACAACCTTGGCGATGCTTCCTGTTCGCCTCCAAATCCGAGACCCAGGGCATGGTAATTCTGGAAGCCATGTCTGCCGGGCTGCCGGTGGTGGCGGTTCGCTCCAGCGGCATTGAAGATGTGGTTCGGGACGGCCTGAACGGCTACAAGACTCCGGAGAACCAGGCCCGCTGGATTGAGAAAGCCCAACGGCTGCTTGAGGACGACAAACTGCGCACCGAGCTGTCGGACAAAGCCCGGGCCTTTGCCGCGGATTATTCCATTGAGCAATTTGCCAGGGATGTCCGGGGGGGCATTTACGCAACCAGTCTGGCGGCCCGGGAGAAACGCCGTAAACGCTCTTCGTAACCACCTTGGGTACGTTGCCCTGATCGGTTTACACTGATTGTACGTAAGCGGTATCAGTAACGTCACTTTTGTGTATTGGAGAAGCCTGTGAGCGGTATACCGGTTGGCATCAGCACCTGCCTGTTGGGCAAGGAAGTTCGGCACGACGGCGGCCACAAACATTCCCGCTACTGCACCCAGGTGCTGGCAAAGCACTTCGAGTTCCGCTCTATCTGTCCGGAACTTGAAGCCGGCCTTGGCGTTCCCCCCCGCCCCCCCGCCATTCATCTGCGGGAGCATGAAGACGGTCTTCATCTGGTGGAAAGCAAGGGCAGCAAAGACCACACCGAAGGCATGCAGAACTTCATTGCCGAGGTACTTCCCTCACTGGCCAACCTTCGCGGCTACATCCTGATGGCGAAATCGCCCAGTTGCGGCATGGAACGCATCAAGATTCACAACGCCGAAGGCAGTTTCATGCACAGGGATGGCCGCGGCATGTTCGCCGAGGCGCTGATGAAAGCCTACCCGCTGATGCCGGTGGAAGAGGAAGGCCGCCTGCACGATGACATGCTGCGGGAGAACTTCATTGAACGAGTATTTGCCTACGACGACTGGATGCAGAACGTGGCAGGCGAAAACCTGACCAAACAGGCGCTGATTGATTTCCACACCCGCCACAAGTTCACCCTGCTGGCCCATTCCGAGAAGATCTACCGGCAACTGGGCCCCCCCATGCTGGGCGACCTCAAATCCGAACCTCTGGAACAGATTGCCGACCGCTACATCCATCAGTTCATGGAAGCCATGACCCAACGCGTAAGCCGTGGCTCCCATGTGAATGCCATGCAGCATCTGCTGGGTTTTCTAAAAGAAGGCATGTCGGCCGAGGAAAAAACGGTGCTGCTGGAGCAGATCGAGGCCTATCGGCGCGGTGAAATACCTCTGGTGGTGCCCATGACCCTGCTGCGCCTGGCCCAACGCAAGGAACCAGTAGACTACCTGCATTCCCAGAAATACCTGACGCCCTACCCGGACGAACTGGGCCTGAGAAATAACGTGTAACCCCCCCAAAAACAAACGGGGGGGCAGAGGATTATTCCCCCCCTGCCCCCCCGCTTTTCTTTGCGGCTACCGGGTGTGTCAGAACCCGTACAGCAACGACAACGAAGTTTCTGTGTCAGTCTTGTCAGTACCGGCGGGCGCATCGGACACATGCTTTACCCGGAACGCCGCTTTCATCGACAGCGACCCCCCCACGATGCTGGTTTGCAGGGACGTTTCGGACTGGCTGATGGTGTTGTTCTCATCCAGGCCAATTTCGGTGCTGAGCTTCTGCCTGAACAGAGCCGTCTCTGACAACGCGTAGTCGAAGTGCGCAGCCAGTCTTGCAATGGCCTCTTCTTCGGCATCGTCACCGTCGTCGTTCAGTTCTTGCAGTTTGTTATACCGATAACCCAGACCCGCCGAGAGATCGAGGAAGGAACGCTCGCCCACCTGCCAGACACGGTTTCCGTAACCGGTGGTCAGGGTGGATTCGAAGTCGTATCCGGAGAAGCGATCATCTTCCCAGGAACCCCCCCGAACAAACCAGTACTGTTGATCATCAAACTTGTAGTCAGCCTCCAGCGCAGCCTGGTATTCCTCTGCGGTGGTTTCATCGTCGGCTTCGGTGTACCGGGAGCTGAACTCGCCGGTATTTCGCCATGTCGCGTCTCGTGTTTCAGGGCCAGCCGACCATTCACCTTGGTTTCTTCGGTGTTGCCAGAGGTCAGCAAAATGCCAAGCTCGGCCTCACCTTCGACGTTGCCTTTTTCCTGGGCCCAGGCCACGGGGGGGGCCAATACCAGGCAGGCAACCGCCAGGGGGGGTTTTCTGATCAACATACTGTCTCCTTACTAAGGGGGGGCTGTTAGTTCACAGCAGACTTACGCTGCTTTTCCCCCCCCTCCAGACTCCTGCGCGCCTGAGCTTCCCGTTCGGCCTTCTTGCGGGCCTTTCGCTCAGCAATAATGCGTGCGGCCTCGCCGCCGACGTGTTCTTCTCCCCCCCGCTCACGGGCCAGGCGCATCTGGCGCTCACGCTCCTTGAAACGGGCTTTCTGTTCTTCGGTCAGGCTGTCGATGCACTGATGGCAACTGACACCCTGTTCGTATTCCGGGCGCTGCTTGTCGGCCTCGGTAATAGGCCGACGACAGGCGTGGCACTGGTCGTATTCGCCACGTTCCAGGTTGTGATTCACCGTTACCCGGTCGTCAAATACGAAACACTCACCCTGCCACAGACTCTGCTCCTGGGGGGGAACCTCTTCCAGGTACTTCAGGATGCCGCCCTTGAGGTGATACACCTCTTCGAAGCCCTGCTCTTTCAGATAAGCCGTAGACTTCTCGCAGCGGATACCGCCGGTGCAGAACATGGCAACTTTTTTGTGCTTCTGCGGGTCGAGGTTCTGCTTCACATACTCGGGAAACTCGCGGAAGGTGTCAGTGGCCGGATTGACGGCGTTTTTGAAAGTGCCGATCTCGACTTCGTACTGGTTACGGGTGTCGACCAGGACAACGTCCGGATCAGAGATCAGATCGTTCCATTGTTGCGGCTCCACGTAGGTGCCGACAATCCGCTTCGGGTCGATGCCATCGACGCCCATGGTGACGATTTCTTTCTTGAGTTTGACCTTGGTGCGTTTGAACGGCTGGATATCGACGAAGGATTCTTTGTAGTCGATGCCGTTGAAGCGGTCGTCTTTGCCAATCCACGCTTTCACAGCTCGATGCCTTCTCGGCTGCCGGCGATGGTTCCGTTGATGCCTTCGCGGGCCAGCAGCAGGGTGCCGTGCACGCCTTTTTCCAGCATCAGGTTCAGCAAGGGCTGGCGTAGATCTTTGTAATCATTGAGGACTGCGAACTTGTAGAGTGCGCAGACGACGATTTCGTTGCTCATGGTTTTCTCCTGCGGGCCGGATCGTAAATCCGGAGCATGATTTGATATTTGTCACGGCCGGTGGGCGCGAGGGGGGGCAAAGTTTAATCAACCAGGCCCCCCCCGATGCAAGTTGCGGATGGCCACATTACTCCGCTTTGGCCAACTCCCGTTCTACAACCGCCGACAACTGGCCCCCCCAGCCGGGCCGGGTCAACTGGATGTTGTCGACCATGACTGTGGGTGTGCTGGCGACCCGAAGCTGGACAGCCACTTGCAGGCTCTGTTCGACAGCTTCCCGGTGCAATTCGGTTTCCATGCAACGACGGAAGCGGCGTTCTTCCAGGCCGAGCTCATTGGCGTAGCGGGTGAAGGTGGCCGTCGGATCGTTGGAACCACTCCAGTCGATCTGGGAACCGTAAAGTTTGTCGTGCATGGCCCAGTACTGGTCCTGATCACCCGCACAACGGGCGGCCAGGGCGGCGGGCATGGCGTTCTGGTGCTGGCGCAGAGGCAGGTCGAAATAGACGAAACGGACTTTACCGGACTCCACATATTCTTTCTTGAGGCGCTGGCTGGCTTCGGCGAAGCGGGCGCAGGCCGGGCACTGGTAGTCGGCGAACTCGCGGACGACAACCGGCGCGTCTTCGTTGCCAACGGAGACGCCGTACTGGTCAACAATGGCGGGAAATTCGTCGGCGTTGGGGGGGGCCGCCACGGGAAGTGCCTCGGAGCTGGGTGCCGGTGGTTTGGTGACGAAATACAGGCCGGCAATGACGGCCACCCCCCCAATCACCAGTGACAGGACGATGATCAGTGATTTGCGGCCCTGCGTGTTGCGTGGCGAGGGGGGGGCGCCGGTCTGCTTACGTCGTTTTGCTTCACCCATGACGGGCTCCTTGTCTGGAGGTTAATTACACACTATCTCAGAAAACCGGTTTCGCGGCTCTGCGGGAACAGGCTAAGATCCCCCCCCATAGCTTGAGAAAGTTCCAATAAAAATCAAGGACTCAACATGCCAATTCCCGCACAGCTCCAAAATCAGCTTCGTCTTCCGTTAATTGCCGCCCCCCCCATGTTTCTGATTTCCTCACCCCCCCGCCTGGCCCTTGCCTGTTGCAAAGCCGGCATCGTGGGCAGCTTTCCAGCCCTGAACCAGCGCAGCAGTGAGGGTTTCGAGCAATGGCTGATACAGATGAATGACGAGCTGGCGCAATGGCAAGCGCAGCAACCAAGCGCGACAACCGCGCCTATGCGGTGAATCTGGTGGTTCACCGCACCAACCCGCGCTGGCAAGCGGATCTGGAGCTTTGTGTAAAACACCAGGTGCCAATTGTCATTACCTCCCTGGGCGCGGCCAGTCAGGTGGTGGAAGCCGTGCACAGCTACGGTGGGCTGGTGTTCCACGATGTCACCAATCAGAAACACGCCCGCAAGGCGGCAGAAGCCGGGGGGGTGGATGGCATCATTGCGGTCAGCGCCGGCGCCGGTGGCCATGCCGGTACCACCAACCCGTTTGTACTGGTGCATGAAATCCGTGAGGTGTTCGATGGCACCATTTTGCTGGCCGGCGGTTTGTCGCACGGAGAGGATCTGTTGGCAGCCCAGGCACTGGGGGGGGCGGATCTGGCCTATATGGGGGGGACACGGTTTATCAATACCGAGGAATCCGAGGCAGAGGATGCCTATCGGAACATGATCATCGAAGCCGTATCAGCGGATATCATCCATACCCCCCCGGCGGTGTCCGGTGTACCGGCCAGTTTTATGCGCCAGAGTCTGGAAGCCGCTGGCTTTGATATGCAGAAGCTGAACCAGGCCGGCGATGTGAATTACGGCGAGAAGCTCAAGCCCATGGACGATGAGGCCAAGGCCTGGAAGACCGTCTGGTCCGCCGGTCAGGGTGTGAGTCAGATTAACGATGTGGTGTCGGTTGAGGCACTGGTTCAGCGTCTGGAAGCGGAATATCAGCAGGCCCGTTCACGCCTGATGGGATGATTCCGGATAGCGGTTGGCGAAGGCCTGAAGTTCCGGAAAGAAGGCCAGAAAATGTTCCTCCAGTTCCGATTCATTGGCCCGGATTTCGTCGATGATGCCGGTAAACCGGTTGGCAAAGCGGATTCGGCTGGCCACGCGATCGAGGGCATAGCCGATGTTGTCCAGATCCTGATAGGCGCCAAACCAGTCATGCTCGACCATGCGACGGGTCACCACCGCCATGTTGTCGGGCATCAGCGCCTGGTGGCTTTGCAGTTCCTGGTATACGGTCCGGATAAAGGTATTTTTGTCCCAGTCACTGAACTGTTCCCAGTGCCGGAGCAGAAAGTGGTCGTAGAGGATATCCAGAGCCACGCCGGCAAAGCGCCGGCGCTCCCTTGAGAACAGGCTTTTACTGGCCAGCACCTGCGGATGCTGATCGGTGAATACATCAACCGCCAGGTGGTGCCGCACGCCCTCGAGCACCGGCGACGGCACATGATCCCAGTCCAGTCCCCCCCGGGTGAAATCCCCCCCGAGAATACTGCCCACTCTCGCCTCCGGTGTGTCCGGGGGGGCGAGGAAGGTGTGGGCGAGGTGGTTCATGGCTCAGTCTTCGCTTTCCAGTTCGATTTCATCGGCGACGAAGTTGCCCGGTGTTGGCTCGCTATACTCTACTTCAAGTACCGGTCGCTGCCCGGCATCGAAGGCATCAATCAACTCGTCGCGGCTGGTGCCTTCGAACTGGGTATTTATCGTGGTTTGCACATCAATTCCCAGTACCGTGAACACGGTCCCCCCCTGAACGTGCGTGAGCTGACCCTGGCTTTCATACTCGCGATCCGCCGCTGGCCCATTGTCTTCCTCATTGCGCTCAACCTTTATCGCTTCAAGCACAACGCCAGAGCCGGACTGCCGCTCAATACCTTCCACTTCTACCTGATAACTGCCGTTCAGGTCCGCCAGTTTCAGGCGCAGATCGCTGTCATCGTCGGTGATGATCGTCCGTGGCGTGAGCTGCACCAACACACCACCAACCCGGAAGGTCTGGTCGTTGAAGTTGAGCGTGTTGACGTCGAGGACACCGTCTACTGACGCGTTGCCTTCACGAGCTTCAATTTCTTCAGCCAGTACGGAGCCATTGTCCTGGAAATCCCCCCCCTCAACCTGTATCAGCATGCCGGCGGACAGATCCGAGGCCGACAAACCATCATCAAACTCGGTGTTGTCATCGACAAAGACAATCAGGCCGTTGATGTGGAAGGATCGGTCCGATGCGTTGTAGTCGGTGCTCACGGGGGGGCCTGAGAACTCAATGTCATCGCCGGAGCCCCCCCGACGGTAGCGACGGGTTTCGCCTTCGTCGATTTCCCGGGCAATCAATACGCCATTGGAGATCGTACCTTCGGCCTCCACCAGCAGAAGATCCGCCAGATCGGCTTCCGTCAGCGACCCGGCGAACGCGCTGTCAGTGTACGAGACCAACTGCCCGTTAATGCTGAACTGATTCAGATTCAGCTGCAATGAACCTCGTCGATGCGGCCTTCAATCTCTACGTTGGTTTCATCCTGCGTCATCAAACCAATGTGGCTTGCCCGGTACCGACCGTTGGGATCCGGTTCACGCCAGCCACTGATGCGCACGAAAGCGCCGTCTGCCAGGGTTTCAAGCGCAATGTCCTTGAACACCGTCTGCTGGTCGGCAACCACAGTCTGCTCATAGATGGTGAACTGCACCGATTCGACCATACCGTCGGCATCCAGGGTCTGAGTCAGATTGTCCACACGCCCACGGAAGGTATCGTCGTACTCGACCGACTCCGCATTCCCCCCCCGGCCATCAACCCGCCACTCGCCTTCGATCCTCAGGATCATGCCTTCCTGTAACTGGTCTTCACGCTCAATGCCGTCATCACTGCTGACGCGACCATCCGTCTCAAACTTCACGCCATTGACGAAGACGCTGCCGAAACCGGAAACCGGCCCAACGCTGGAGCCTGTGCCTCGGATGCCGCCGTCGGCAACGTCGACTCCACCACCGCCACCGCCGCCGCAGGCACTCAACACGCCGAGTGCGATCGGTGCGGCGGCCAGTTTCAGCATTCTGTGAAGCGTTACTGCTCTGAACATTGTTCTCTCCTGCAGGCCATCCGGGCCCGCCACTGATTGTCAGCTGTCGTTGTGGCGTCGTCGTAGCTTGTCGATGTCAACAAAATCATCGTAATTGCCCAGGCTCAGTGAACCGGTAGCACCCCCCCAGGAGCATAAGCGCTTCTCTTTAACAGAACGTGACCGCTCTCCAGGGTTTCCACAATGCCCTTTCGAAGCAGTTCCGCAAGCACGACAGAAGGCACCAGGTTTGGGTTGGCGATTTGCACCAGGTCAACAAAGGAATGGGGGGGTTCATGGGGGGGCGTTGCAAGCACCACCTTCGGGTGTTTCTGCTCATCCAGGAAATGCTCGGAACTCAGCCAGTATCTCACCACCTGACGGGCACCCGGCGAAAGCAGCATGCTGACCAGTTCGGTGGTTTGCCAGCGCGGGGGGGGTTGTCCGGTCGGGACATTAAGAGCCATCATCATTCGTCTCCGCTCTTGTTCGTCTGAACCGGCTCTTCAAAATAGAAAATGCTGACGCCGGTCCGTACCGATTCGCCGCCCTCCTGGCCGGATACTCCCCCCCGGTCGTGAGGCCCTAACCAGCTGTCCAGATCTTCCAGCAGGGCCTGGGACTGCCTTGCGGCTTGTTCACGCCACGCAGTAATCACCTCAGGTGGTATTTCATTATAGGTCAGGGTGCGCTGGAACAGCGGCTCACGCCCGACATCCCGACTCACCAGATTGTGATCAATAGTGGCTACAAGATCAGATACGTCCTCTCCGAAGATCTGGAGCATTTCTTCGCTGTCTCCGGCCGCACATACGCCCGCTGTTTCAGGATCAGGAACCCAGTATCCGGCTCAACCGCGACTACCCCCCCAACCCGCTGGAGCTCATCCAGTACCGCTCTGGGAGTCATATCGCCACTGTATTTTCGAACCAGCTCACTGAAGCTCCCGGCGCCTCGAATGCCAGCACCGCGGGCTGTCCATTCGCTGCCTGATAGGTCTCATCGTGCACCCATCCGGACACCACACGCGAAGCGCGATTTGCATGAGAGGTTCGTTCACTGACCGGGCTTTGCCCCCCCGCCAATATCTCTCGTTGTTTTCGCACTTCTTTGCGGGTAAGGCCTGTCATCACTGCCGCTCTGGAATCGGTTGGTTTGCGGCGCCCGTCAGAGAAATCCTCCAACGCAGCTCCACATACGCCCTTTTCACCAGCTCAGAGAACTCGCCGAACGGAACGCCATTGCGCAACAGCAGTCTGGCCATCGGGCGCAAAATGCGGAACAGCGCTTGGTGCAGGGGGGGATTGGATTTGGCATCAGTCATGTTTGGGATTGTATTCCCATCTTGCCCCCCCGGAAAACCAGACACAGGTTGCGGTATCCCCCCCCGCAACCCGTGTCCTTCGACCTCAGTTTTCGGGGGGGTTTGCGGTCAACACATACTCTCCGCCGATGGTCTGGTCGTACTCAACCTCGGCTTCATCACCAACCTGAAGGCCCGCAACGCTGAAGCCATTCAGCAGGATTTCAAGATTCATCACCGTCAGTGACGTATCAGAAATGGCATCGATTCTGGCCTCCAGCTCAAAGTTATCATCTTCGTCGCTGTCTTCCCGCTCAATGGTGAAGGCTTCAAGGTGATCAGTACGCTGACGACCTTCCACCTCAACATAGTCCCCCCCAACGCTGAAGGCGTTGATGTCATCAACCCGATTACGCAGGTCGTTATCGCTGTCATCGTCGTCGATCAGGGTATTGGCGGTGAGTTGAACGCGAACGCCACTGACCACCAGCAATTCATTGTCCAGATCGATCTGCTGGATGATGCCGTCCAGTTCCGCATCGCCTTCCCGGCCTTCCACTTCTTCCGCCAGCAGGGTGTTGTTGCGGAAATCACCCTCGACTTTCACGAACACGCCATCCTGGAGGCTGCCCTCGCTGATGTCGTCAACTCAGTCTCAGCATTCAGTTGAACCAGCACGCCATTAATCCGGAAGGTGCGGGCAGACGCATCGAAATCGTAGATATCACCGGAAATTTCAACGTCGTCGTTATCGTCAAACAGGTCGTCCTCATCATCAATTTCTTCGGCGAGCAGGACATCGCCGTCTGCGTTGAGCTGACCTTCCACTTCAACCGCGAGCCCGTTCTCCAGTTGGTCCAGACTGAAATCGTCATCCGCGACCGCGCTGGTGTAATCCACTGTAAAACCGTTGATGGTGAAGGTCTGCAACTGCGCATCCAGGTTCTGGACCACGCCTTCAAGTTCAGCTTCATTCACATCGTCAAAATCCGAGCCCAGCAGACGAGCACCCACGAAGCTGGCCCGGAAGCTGCCGTCATCCAGCCGCCAGCCGCTTACCCGAACCCGATAGTTGGCAGGCGCCGCCGCAAGCTCAACCGGTGTGGCTCCGCGGAATACCGTCTGGTTGTTAAGCACAACCACCTGCCCCCCCAGCAACTCCAGCTGTCCGGTGCTGGCAGTGGCATCCCAGGTTGCCGCAACCAGCGGCCCCCCCCTCAGGGTGTCGTCATAGAACACAGCGTCGGCCTGGCCCTGGCCCCCCCGCTCGTCCCAGCCACCTTTGATTTTCAGCACCATGCCTTTTTCAAGCTGGCCCTCACGCTCAATGCCGTCGTCACTGCTAACGCTGCCATCGGTCGCAAACCGGGTTCCGTTGACATACACGCTACCAAAACCGGTCACCGCACCAACACTGGTGCCCTCGGCATTGCCACTTGCACCTACTGAACCGGAGGAGCCGGAGCCACCGCCACCACAGGCGGCCAGGCCGCCGGCCAAGGTACCAACCAGAACCAACTTGATCGCTTTTGAAAGTCCGTTGCGCTTCATCTTCCTTCTCCCGACTGATTTGACAGAATCCGGCGCGTTTTTTCAGCGCCACAATAATTGGGATATTTTTCCCAAATCATTAAATGGGAAAATAATCCCAAATTTTGAATTTGTCCAGTCAGGAAAGATGAAAATTTCGTGAATCGTTTCTGGAAACGTGTCCGGGTCTGCTAGACCCGGAACTGGGATGCCTTTGTTTGCAGGGCCGACAGGTGCTTGCGATCTCACCGCTGGCCTCGTCCGAGTGCGTTATGGAATCAACGGTTTCCCGGGAGGAATCGGCGATTTCACGCACGCTGACGCTAACTTCGCTGGCGTGCCCACTCTGATCTTCCGCCACCCCCCCGGAGATCTCAAGGGCCCGCTGCTGAAGGCTGGCCAGCAGTTGGTTAATGCGGTCGAAGTGCTCGTCGGCCCGGTGGAACTCCGTCGAGGATTCCGCGACCTGACCGGACACATCGTTAATGGTGCTGACGGCCTGACGACTGCCTTGCTGCAACCGTTCGATAATGGCCTGAATCTCGGTGGTCGACTCCTGGGTTCGGCTGGCCAGAGTGCGTACTTCGTCAGCCACCACCGCAAACCCTCGACCGGACTCGCCAGCCCGTGCCGCTTCGATGGCGGCGTTCAGTGCCAGCAGGTTGGTCTGCTCCGCGATAGCTCCGATCACGGACAGTACCGAGCCAATCTCTTTACTCTGGGTATCCAACTGATTGACCGCCGCGACCGCCTGCTCAACGTTCCGAACGACGCTGTCGAGACGATCGCGCACTTCACGGGAGATCTCCGCCGTGGCCGCACTTTCGGCGCTGACATTCCGGACTTCGCCGGCGATATCCTGCACATCACCGGCAACTTCGGAAATGCTGCGCGACATCATCTCCATGGTGCCGGAAACCTGTGCGACACCCTGCTCCTGACGATTCACCGCGGCCACGCGCGGCGACTGATATCCCGCTGGGCCTGCGCCTGGCCGGCGGCGGACTCTGCCGACGCCTTGACGTCTGAGACCAGTTCCTGGATCCGAGCAATAAACCGGTTTACTCCGTGCCCCCCCATTTCGGTCAGTTCGTCATTGCCTTTAAGGGAGACTCTCCGGGTGAGATCGGCTTCGCCATCGGCAATCCCCCCCCAGATCGCCTGGCTAAGGCGGTAAACCCTGGGCAGCACGCCGCCGCCCAGCACCAGAGCCACAAGCACAACCAGGGTTACGACCGTCACCACCGCCAGAAGCGACAGCTTGGTGGACAGGCTCTCGGCTTCGTCATTCAATGCCTGCACGGTGTTATTCATGCTCGTGCGGGTTTCTGTGTCCATGGCTGCGAGCTGCTGTTGTAACCGCTGGTTCACCTGCTCCGTTTCGGTGCCAAGTGTCTCCCTGAGTGCATCAATACTGCCCGCAATGGTTGCTCCGAATTCCGCCTCTAGCTGAGTCAGGTCACGATTGATGCCCTCAAGCGACAACCCAAGTTTCAGCTCTCCAATGGCCGAACCCTGTGGCGCAATATCCGCGCTGATGATCACCACATCGGGATCCCGGCTGGCAGCATCCAGGACCCGATTTGCAGCACCACGACCTTCCCCCCCCTGCTCCATAAGAGTGCGAACACGATCGTCCGTGCGATCCACATAGCGGGTCAGACGTTCACCGTATTGATCGTAGTAAATCGCAAACAGAACAGACTCTCTGGCATCGGCCAGTTCCACCAGATCGGTCAGGCGGGGGGGGATGTCACGATCCCAGATCAGAGGGGGGGCAGCGACGGCAGCCAGCACCTCAGCGAGCCCCCCCTGGCTTCCGCCATAACGGCTGTACGAACATTACCGGCCACGCGCTCCTGCTGCTCGGTCTGCTGGCGGGTGAGTTCTGCGGAAAGTTCGTCGGTGGTTTTCTGTCGCATACGCTCAAGCCGGCCCCCCCGGACATCTTCCCGGGTTTCACCAAACGAGGCGCTGACATTATTGCTGCTGGCCTCCAGCGCGGTGCCTGCGGTTTCGACCAGCCGCTCAACCTGGTTCGATATCAACCATTGGCTGACAACGACCTGAATCAGGCCAGCGACCAGAAGCACAATGAACACCGGCCGTAACAGACGACTGGTCACGAGGTGTTTGAAAAAGCGTATGGACATAGGGACTCCGCTAGTGTTCGCGCGCAAAGCATCCTGCACACCGACAGCCGGCTCCCTGCCGAGTTTCTGTCTTTATGTATAGCAAAAGGCGGGCCTATGTGGGCAGCAATCCAGGCTCTGGAGTGAACTTCGCCGGCCCGACAGCGTATATGCTGGAACACTGAACAAGAGGAGAAGCCAGCCATGCTGGGATTTCTGAAGGGCGACCCGAAGAAAAAAACTGCAGAAAGCCTATGAGGAAAAGCTCGCCAAGGCGCTGCATGCACAGCGCAATGGCGATTTGCGTAGTCACGGCACGCTGATGGAGGAGGCGGAGAAAATCTACGCCGAAATACAGGCACTGGAAAAGTCCGGGCGCTGATACAGGCGTTCAGCCCCCCCGGGACAGTAATACGGCTACTCGCCCATCAGTTGACGAATGCGCTGGTTCAGACGGTCCACCTCCCGCCGCATGTCCTGGACTTCGTCCAGCAGCTCCAGCGACATCGCCAGCCCGGGCAGGTTGAGTTTGAGATCCCGCTGCAGGCGCAGCGCTTTCTGCAGGCGACTCAGCGCGGCCACGTCGAATTGCCACTGGCGCATTTCCGGCACCTCGTCCAGTGGCGCGATGACTCCATAATCCACCAGTTTGATCACAAACTCTGCATGGCAGTCCCCCCCGCGTTCGCAGATTTCCCGAAGCGAGAAGGTGCTGCCATCGGTGTCGGTGACTTCCACCGTCAGAATCCGGTCTTTGCTCGTCATGTTCGCCTCCCTCACACGTGCAGCTTGCTGCGCGGATTAAAGCCTTTCTCCAGCTCAGCCAGCTTCTCGTAGAGTGCTTCAGCTTCCGCCGTGTGCTGTTCCGGCATGGCCACTTGCAGTACCACAATCTGGTCGCCCGGATGTTTACCCGGGAAGCCTTTGCCCTTGAGCCGGAGTTTGCGCCCGCTGGTGGCCCCCCCCTTCGGTACCTTCACATTCACCTTTCCGCTCACCGTTGGTACTGTGACCGTCGCACCCAGGGCGGCCTCCCACGGGGGGGAGATTGGCACAGTAACCAGCACATCCCGGCCCTCAATGCTGAAGTGTGGATGTGGCGCCAGTTCCACTTCGATAAACAGATCGCCAGACTCACCACCACCAACGCCGGGCGCGCCCTGGCCTTTGAGCCGGATGTGCTGCCCTTCCCGCATACCCGCGGGGGGGATCTTTACTTTCAGGGTTTTCTGACGTGGTATCAGGCGGCCCTGGTCATCCGGTTCATGAGCCGTAAACGACACCTGCTTCTCGCAACCGTTAAAGGCCTCTTCAAGAAACAGGGCCAGCCGGGCATGCACATCCTCACCCCCCCGCATTCTCATGCTCTGGCGAAAACCGCCACCACCAAAGCCTCCACGCCGGCCGCCGCCGAAGATTTCCTCAAAAAAAATCACTGAACTGACGAGCGTCGGCCTCTGTGTACCCTCCGCCGCCAAAGCCGGAGCCACTCTGCCAGCCCGGTGGCGGCTGGAATGAACCATCGTCTCGGGTACCGTACTTGCGCAACTGGTCGTACTCGGCCCGTTTCTCCGGGTCCTTCAGTACTTCATACGCTTCGCCCACATCTTTAAAACGGTCGCTCGCATCGGCCTCTTTGCTGACATCCGGGTGATATTTCCGCGCCAGCTTTCGGTAAGCCTTCTTGATTTCCTCGGGCGTGGCAGACTCACTCACACCGAGGACGGCGTAATAGTCTTTGAAATCCATGGCGCTCCTCGCATCTGAGCAAATAGGTTTCTCTGACTACCTATATTTGACGCTGATGGAAAAAAAATACAAGCCAGTGCTCACCGCCACTTGAGACAGGTCAAGCACTGAGAGGCGGTTCACAATGACCGACTGATGGCCGGATCTGACAACTGCGAAGCCTCTTCTCCCATTCTGCAAACCGGCGCCTATGGACGATATTGAAAGGGCAGTACCCATAGACGGACCGTCTATCCCTTACACAAGGAGTTCAAACAATGACAATTAATGAACACCGTTCGTTCCTGCCCGATCTCCTGGGCAAAACCCTCAAACCAGCCATGGCTCTTGGCGCGGCACTGCTGTTTACCGGCTGCAGCGAACTCGGCTATCTGCTCAGTAACGACAAGGTGACCGACGCCGATAACGACCAGGTCGTTTTCGTTGGCGATTCCATCTTTGCCCTCTCCGGTGAAATCCAGAATCAGCTGGAAGCCAAAGCCGGCGAGACTTTCCGGCGCTACACGGTCTCCGGTGCAGAGCTGTCCGGTGAGCTGATTGCCCCCCCGTCTATTCCCAATCAGTTCCGGGAAGCCGTCACAGACAACCCGGATATCAAAACCATTGTCGGTGATGCCGGCGGGAACGATATTCTGATTCCGGCGATTGCTTCAACTCCAACAACTGCAAGACGCCTGGTGGCGCTTCGGGCGCCTGAGCCAGCAATGCCGGGATTTCATCGATGATATCTATGTGGAAGGCGTGGATTTCCTGAACGAGATGGCGGAAGCGGCGTTCAGAAGGGCGTTCTTACCGGCTACTACTACACCAAGAACGGCCTGTTCCGGCTGGATGACATGAAAGAGGCGGTGGACTACGGTAATGCCACACTGGCCAAGGCCTGCGAGAATTCGGTACTGGACTGCACATTTGTGGATCCGCGCTGGGTAATCAACGACCGCGACATCATCTTTGATGGTATCCACCCGGCGGATAGCGGTTCGAAAAAGATCGCTGATCTGATCTGGCCGAAACTGCAACCGCTCCTCTGAGCCCCCCCAGGTGTCCCGGCCGAACGGCGGCCGGGACCGCATACGGCAAAACCAATAGCAGGACCGCTGCAATGAAACCACTCAATTCCGTATTGGCGCTCGGTGCCCTGGCCTTAGTGATTGCGGGCGGTTTTCATTACTGGCCCGAGTCATCAAAGCCGGCGGCTATGCGAGCACCCCCCCAATGGTTCCCCCCCCTCGCGTGCGGCAGCGACGCCCACCACCGAGCCAACCCAAAGCGGCGACCAACGCGTTGTTGAACTGGCCGTTAAATACCTGGAACTGTACGGCGACACCATCACCGAGCCGGCCACCCAGGCACGTCTGTATAACGAACGCCGAAACCTGTTGGCGCGTTATCCGGATGCCGGTGACGAGCTTTTCCAGTCCGCCGTCACCACGGCCTTTCCGGAACTGGCCGACAGCATTTTCGCGTTAATGGCCAAGCTGGACCTGTATAACCGGTGGCTCGACAATCACGAGCTTCGTTTACAGGGGGGGTTGCCGGACATGGAACGCTACGCCGAACTCTGGCAGCAACGCGAAGCGATTTTCGGCCCCCCCCTGGCAAGCCAGATCTGGGCCGAGGAGCAGAACCCGGTGGAAGCCAAATCGCACCAGTTCCAGCAGACTCTGGCGCGGCTGGACCAAGCCAACCAGATGCCACTGACCGAACTGGCTCACCAGCTACAGACCACCGCAGACGAACTCTATGGTGCCGATCTGGCCCGGCAACTGGCGGGTTCCGGTGCGACCGGCCATGCCCTGTTCTCCATGGATAGCGTTCAACAACAACTCGCCAGCCTGCCTGCAGACAAACGCCAGCAAACCATCAACGCTCTGCGCCGCCAGATAGGCTACTCCGAAGAAACCGTTCGACAGTTGGCCGAGGAAGACCAGCGCCGGGAGGAAAAATGGCAGAAAGGCAGAGCTTACATGGCCGAAAGACGTGCCCTGGAGAACCGCCTGAACGGCGACCAACTGGAGGCCGCATTAACGGATCTTCGACAGGAACATTTCGGGTTTTCTGCTCCGACCATCGAACGGGAAGAGGACGAGGGCTTTTTCCGGTTTGAGCGCGAACGCCGCTACGGCTTGAATTAGTAAGCTAACGTCCATCCTCATAATCGCTTATAGCTGCTAGCGCACCCAATCCTGACAATGGCGGGCTTTCTCTTCCCTGATGAAATCAAGGAGATCAGATTGAGCGCCGCCACCCACAATCCCGATTCGGGCCTTCCGACCTGGCTAATCGTTTTTGCGTTAGCGATGGGCGGCTTTGGTATCGGTACCGGTGAATTCGCCATTATGGGATTGATGCCCAATGTTGCTCAGGATCTCGGCGTTTCTGAACCACAGGTAGGTCATCTTATCTCCACTTATGCGCTGGGCGTGGTGGTCGGTGCACCCATTCTGGCCATTCTCGGTGCGCAACTTTTCCGGCGGCAGTTGCTCATACTACTGATGTCCTTCTACGCGCTGGGCAACCTGGCCAGTGCCCTGGCCAGCAATTACGAATCCCTGCTGCTTTTCCGGTTTATCGCCGGACTGCCCCCCCATGGCGCCTACTTCGGTGTTGCGGCCCTCGTGGCAGCCTCACTGGTGCCGGTACACAAGCGGGCCAAGGCGGTGAGCCAGATCATGATGGGGGGGCTGACTCTTGCACTGCTGATCGGCAATCCCCCCCTGGCCACGGTAATGGGGGGGCAATCCATGGACTGGCGCTATGCCTTTGGTTTTGTTGGCCTGGTGTCTTTACTCACCGCGGTGCTGGTAACCCTGTTCCTGCCCAAAAATCATCAGGAACAAAGGCACAGCCCGTTAAGCGAAATCCGCGCCTTTAACAAACCACAAATCTGGTTTGCACTGGCCATTGGCGCTATCGGTTTCGCAGGCATGTTCGCTGTGTTCAGTTACCTTGCCCCCCCGACACTGCTGGAAGTCACTCGAGTGGATGCTGCCTGGATTCCCGTGGCCCTGGTGGTATTCGGATTGGGCGGTTTTGTGGGCAACCTGCTTGGTGGCTGGTTGTTTGACCGGCTGCAATTCCGGGCCGTTGGCGTGATCCTGGTATTCAGCGCCATGATTCTGAGCGTCTTTCCTTCTGCCACAGGCTCATTGCCCGTGTTACTCGTGGTCTGCTTCCTGACCGCATTAATGGTAGCCCTGGGCCCGGCTCTGCAAACCCACCTGATGGACGTGGCCACCGGCGCCCAGACCCTGGCCGCCGCCTCCCATCACGCCGCGTTCAATCTCGCCACGCCCTGGCCCATGGCTTGGCGGGCTGGCCATTACCGCCGGCTTCGGCTGGCAGTCCACTGGCTACGTAGGAGCTGCAACCGCCGTAGCCGGGCTGATGATTTTCCTGGTTGCCTGGCGCCGGCCTGAGCCGGTGCCTGAGGCATCAACCTGACGCAAGATCTAAAGGTCCGGATTTTCTACCCCCCCGTCTTGTGCTGAAGAGTTATCTAACAGCGTACGCAACGCAAAGTCCAAGTCGTTAAGCGCTTTATCGGGGGGGCTGGTCCACCAGTCAGTCGCCCATACCCGGAACAGCGTCCAACCGAGCCCTTCCATCACGCTCTGACGAATCTTGTCCCGCTCACGGGCGTATGGGGGGGAGCTCAAATACATCTCACCGTCACACTCTATACCCGCCAGGTAGGTACCCGGCACATTCGGATGGGCGACTCCGATATCAACCCGGTAGCAGAGGCACCGACCTGCGAGTGGACACTCCAACCCTTGCTCTGAAGTGCTCTTGCCACGGCGGTTTCAAAAGGAGACGCAATGTTATCCACGGTCTCTGCGCCCTGTCGGCCAAAGGACTGCACACCCCCCCGCTCGGCAAACTCCATGAAGTGTTTGAGGTCAGCCACCGCACGGGCCTGCGTGCGCGAAAGATCGATGGCTTCCGGGGGGGGCATGCTGGTAAAGACCATCATCCGGGTGCGAGCCCGCGTCAGCGCGACGTTCAGACGGCGTTCGCCACCGGATCGGTTCAACGGCCCAAAATCCATGGTAATCCGTCCCAGACGATCCGGACCGTAGGTTATGCTGAAGAGAATGACGTCACGCTCGTCTCCCTGCACGGTTTCCAGGTTCTTCACGAAAACCGGTTCCAGGTTGTTGTCCTCTGAGAAGTCCCATTCGATGGACGGATCCTTAGCGCGCGCTTCATCAAGCAAATCTTCAATCGTAGCCTGCTGTTCGGTATTGAACGTCACTACTCCAATTGATTGCTGGCGAATGGACGGATCATCGGAGGTGAGTCGGCGGACGATCTCCGCCACGATGGCTTTCGCCTCCTCGGGGGGTTATTACGTTCCGCCCCCCCACGGCCATACACTCCATCTACCCGAACCAGAGACACTCCCTTGTCCGGATGGACCGGTGCAGGGAAGGTGACCAGAGAGCTGTCGTAGTATTGTCGATTCGAGAATGCGATCAGGCTTTCCCGCCGAGACCGGTAGTGCAGGTTCAGCACCCGCTGGGGGGGAATACTGGCTCCGATCAGCTCATCCAGAATGCTCTCCAGATCGCTCTCCCCCCCATCCATATCACCATCCGGGTCGTCATCGGAACGGGAGAAAAAAAATTGGTGGGCGGCATCTGTTTAGGGTCTCCCGCTACGATCACCTGCCGGCCGCGGGCCAACGAGCCAATGGCGTCACCCACCGTGATCTGTGACGCTTCGTCAAAAATTACTACATCAAACAGCGCCTGATCTGCAGACAGATACTGGGCAATCGAGAGTGGTGACATCATCAGACAAGGCGCCAGGGTAGTGACGACATCCGGCATCAACTGCATCAGTTCCCGAACCGACTTATGCCGGGCCTTTTTTTGGAGCTCATGACGTAGAATGCCCCCCCAATGTGAGCTACGGGTTACGTCGCCTTGTTCAGGAATATTGCGTGACAGCTCGGCGGCTATATGCCGGGCGGTCAGTTCGCAGAACCGTGAATCCAGCTCCCGGAACCGTTGAATGGTCGCTTCATGTTCCGGAGACGAGAAAGTTCTAAGGGTTTCATTTTCTCCTATGATTCCTGCAGACCACCAATTGCAGTAAGCCGCCTCAAAGGCTGCAGGAATGTCCTCCGGTGTCACACTGCCACTCTCGATGACATCCACCAGCGGTTCGAGCTGCAAGGCAAGGCTTCTGACCTCCGCCGGACCCAGGCACACCAGTCTCGCAAAGACGATTGGTGGCCTGCGACCTGCTGACAAAGGCTGACAATCTGTTCGCAGGCGTTCGCGTCTGCCGGAAGGTACTCTTTCAGCTGTGTGCCGACCAGCTGTTCAAAGTGCGCCCGTCGCTGCTCAAACGCTGAAGCGGATGCCAGAAAACCGGCAATGACCTTACCTACAACGGCTTCCGTCGCCAGCAAGTCATTTGCATCGTGCAGCAGCGTGCGAACACCGGTCCGCAGCGCAATCAGGCTGTCGGTACTGTCAGCCAGTCTACTGACCACAGAGCGAACCCGAGTGCCTAGTGTATGAAGATCGCTGACAGTGCCGATGTCTGTGTCGTAGCGAGACCAGCCGTGCAATGTTTTAAGCCGAGCATCCAAACGATCGATGTGACCACCGGTTTCCCTAAGCTCGTGCAGCAGGGGGGGAATGTCGCTGGCCGGATCCGGTTTGGCCTGGGCGCCGCCCTGGCGCATCACCTTTCGGACCTTGCGTTTGGCAAACCAGTCTTTGGGCCACCAGGCTGCGACTGCCTCTTCCCATGCCCGGCCCAGACTATCTGCGTCCAGTTTTTGCCAGGCCAGTGGCTCGTATGGGCAACTCAGTTTCGGCAAAGCAGCCTGATAACGCTCAAGGTAAGGCATTACTTCCGTGATGCCATTCAGGCATTCCTGACCTTCAGGATCCAATGCGAACGCCACGCGCTTGCCGTAACAATCCAGCAAGGTCTGGCCCAGCTCGACGGCACCTTCTAACCGTGGAAGATTCACCGGCCCCCCCAGCTTGATCCAATGGCCTTTTCAAGTTCAACCAGATGATCGGCCAACTGGGTGGCCCCCCCCACCTGAAAATCTTCTGCGGCGCTCACCAACTGTTCCTGCCACTGAGGGTGCCATTCGTACTGATTGACCACTTTCAACGGGTGGCCGTCAAACTGCCCAACCGCTCGGGCTTGCACCCGAAGAAGCTCCGCCATTTCCCTGAGTTGTTGCAACTGGCGCTCATCATGAGCATCAGTTTTGTCCCAGCCGAGCCTGACTTTTTCAGTCAACGCCTGATCCCGGACCTTTACCCCCCCGATGGCATAGTGGGCAGTCAAACCGTTGCGATGCCGTTCGTGCAGGGCATTCACCACGTTGTTCAGGCTATCCCGCTGAGTCCTGAGGCGGTCGGCTTCACGCTGCCAACCTGCCACCGGAGTTCGTGCGGCGTTGTTCCAGGATGCGCCAAGCTGAGCCAGCACATCCGCCTTGCTGGCTTTGTTGGAATGCAGCTCCAGACAAAACTGTCCTAACCCAACATCACGCAAGCGACGGTGCACCACTTCAAGGGCCGCGGTCTTTTCCGAGACGAACAGAACTTCTTTCCCTTACCCAGCAGATGCGCGATCAGGTTACTGATGGTCTGACTTTTCCCGGTTCCAGGTGGGCCAATGATCACAAAATCCTTGCCGAGATCTGCTGTTGCGATAGCCGACATCTGGGACGAGTCTGCTGGAAGGGGGGGCGTCAGAAAATCTGCGGGCTTGTATTGGTTATCAATGTCGCTGGCATCAACAAACCGGATATCGCTGTCGTAGGGGGGGTCTCGGGGGGGGATTCGATCAGGTGCTTGACCACCGGGCTTTCTTTCAGCGCGGCAGAGCGGTCGACAAGATCTTTCCACATCAGATATTTGGCAAAAGAGAAGTGCCCGAGCACAACATTCTCCACCACCTCAAAGCCTGCCACATCCTTTATGGCATGACGTACCACATTCCAGATCCCAGGAATATCCACACCTTGTTCGTCCCTGGGCAAGGCATCATCAAAGCCGTGGATATCGATGCCGAAATCCCGCCTCAGCATTTCTAGCAGAGTGGTGTTGAACCGAGGTTCGTCATCATTTGCGACAATCCGAATGCCCTGCCGTACAGATTTGCGCTCCATCGTTACCGGTAATAACACCAGCGGCGCACGATAAACCCGGTTGTTCTCGCGGGATCGCCAAAGCATAAAGCCCATCGCCAGGAATAGCGTGTTCGAGCCCCCCCCTTCCCGGAGTGAGGTTTGAGCCCGCCGATAGATTTCGACCGCACGACGATCCAGCTCATTCTGCGGCATATCTACAAGAACCTGGTTCTTGCTGAAGGCATCCCTGACGTAGGCGGCCTTGAGCTCCTCGCCCGTTCGCTGCTGATGCAGTTCCGAGTCCTGCTTTCTGGTTTGCGACCAGGGATAGGGTGCTATCGAGATTTTGGTGCCACTGGCCAGTACGTCTTCCAGTTCCGCTGGAGCAACCGTCAGGATAGATAAACTGCTTAGACCATGGCGGAAATTGAGAAGCGGATTCCTGGCCGACAAATCCAACAGTTTTCGCTGCCAGCGTTCCACCCGCCCTTCCGGCGTATCATCAGGAACGCTTTGCTCCAGATACTGCGGAGGATTGGAATCCAGATCGGGCGCATCTTCCAGCTCCAGCTCCTCAGGCTCACTGATATTGGCGCTGTCACGCGGAGCAATGGACGGACTTTTCAGGCTGATGGGATTAAATCGGTGGGCTCGCGCGCGGCGAATATCAACTGCCGCAATGAACTTATAGTCATCAGCTATCGACATCTGATCGTTGCCTGCTGCGACTGCCCTGGAAAAGATACAGGCGGGTGCTGGGTAGTGAGGGTGGTTTCAATCAGAATAAGTTCTTTCAGCGGAATCCGCTGACGCAGAATCTGAGGATCTCGCAGCACAATGTCCGACAGATCTTCCTTTTCCAGCCATAGGCCCACAAGGGCGTGGCCCCCCCGAGTCAGCACAATCATCGGGTTCAGATTTGCCTGCTCGAACGCAGCTGCCAGCAATAACGTAGAATCCAGACAGGTGGCCACCCGGCTGTTTTCGATCTGGCTCGGAAGGCGGATCTTCTGGCCATTGGATTCAAAGCTCGCCGGTGGCAAGGCGTAACTCACTTGCATGTTGACCACCGCCGAGTATATCGCGGAGGCCTGCAGCCATACCTGCTCACGGCTGCCGGATCGGTAACCGTCAATGGCATCCGGCTTGCCCGCTTTGCGCAAAATCTGACTAGCCTGCCCCCCCAGCAAACGATCAACGGCGGGATCATTCGGTGTACAAAACGAAGCCAGCAACTCGGGCATGTACTCCGCGCCACCCCCCCACTCATTGCAAGCCAGAAGTTCTACCTGAATCACCCTTTCAGAAAGCATCCGACCAGCCTGAAGCACCTGAACGGTTACTGCGCCACGCATCGACTCAGTCAAGCCGTAAAGAAACCCACCATCCAGCTCCAGATCACGATCTTTGACATGCAGGAGCTCCTTCGCTGCAAGGTAATCCACCTTCCACTCTTTACGCTTCAGAAATGCGGGAGAGGCTTCAAGAACAATAGTGAGATCAGACAAGCCTTCCCTGGTGTCGAGATTCTGGACCTTCAGCTCGCGTAATATTGCGAAAGCACTCTGATGGCAGGCAAAGTTTATTTTCTCGACAAATGTGGCACTGATCTGTACTTCTGGTGCTTCCTGCTCAGACATCTGGCAATCCCTTCCAACTGACTTGATTTATCGATTTATAAGCATCCGGCGTCTATTGTACCCGTCTCGCAGTGGCTCGCTACCGGAGTATGCGTGCCATCGTAATGAAAGTGGATATTTCAGCACCCGGCTATAGAAATGCCGTGCGGTACCTCACGATACAGTCATTAGGATTCGTTCCTTTTAGCCAGTAGAATAGCGCCCTCTAACCGCAGCTCTACTCGACCACGGAGTGAGACACCGAACGGATGCTAAACCAGCCTCAGGCACATACAGGCCTCTCGTCCAAACTGCTCGTACAGCTGGCCCCCCCACCGGGCGCACCTGCAATTCCAGACGCACTGCCCTGCTTTGCAGAGCGACTGAGCCGGCTGTTCGGCCTGGGCGACACCATGACCCTGGATGCGGCCATTGGTTATCGAGCGAAACAGCCAGGCTCGCCTCAGGCGCCGTGGTAGACCGGTTAACCGAGGAGCTGGCGACGATACGCAAGGCACTGGTTCAGCGTATTCGCGGGTTTGGCTCAGATCTGGAGTTTGCTGGTGAACCCGAGCTTGAAGCCGCTCTCAATGCCTGGCTCGCACTCCAACGCAAAGTGGCGGCCAACAGCCGTCAGTTGCGGGACAAGGTTCGAAAATCGATGAAAGATCAGGGCCCGAAGCTGGCCCACCTGGCCGAATTGGACGCCGTGTTTGATCAAACGATGGCCGGGTATACCGCACAGTGTTTTTCCCATATTCCCAAGGTACTTGAACAACGATTCGAGCACCGATCGACCACCCCCCCGGAGCAAAGCCCCCCCACCCCCCCGGCCACAACGGCCGACTGGTTCCACCGCTACTGCGAGGAAGCGCAGTCTTTGTTACTCGCTGAACTGGATGTTCGGCTGGAACCGGTTCTGGGTTTGCTGGAGGCTTGCCACAAAGAGGTTAACAACACCCCCCCATGAGTAAACTGTTCTTTACCCTGCGTTTGCCATCGGCCTGGCCGTGGTAGCCTGGATTGGTGCCGGATTTGTCGGTTCCGACCTGCTGGCGCTGGCGTTTACCGGCTTGATTGGCGCCGTTTACTGTCTCGGCTTTGGCGAACTGGTGAATTTCCGCCGACAGACCCGCGAACTGAACGTACAGGTTCATCAGTTACCTGAAAGCCAGGAGCAGGTTAACCACTGGCTTGGCACACTGCCCGCCCCCCCGATGCAGTTCCCGGTGCAACGGCGAATCGAGGGCCATGCCGCCGCATTACCCGGCCCGCAACTGACACCCTACCTGACCGGCCTGCTGGTGATGCTGGGCCTGCTGGGCACCTTTGCGGGCATGATTGTGACCCTTGGCGGCGCCGCCTCGGCCCTGGATAACAGCACCGAACTGAGCGCTATTCGCAGCGCACTGGCCGCTCCGATTGCCGGTTTGAGTCTCGCCTTCGGCACCTCCATTGCCGGCGTGGCCGCCTCCGCCATGCTGGGGGGGCTGGCCTCTACCCTGAGCCGCCGGGACCGGTTGCAGGCGTCCCGCGCCCTGGATAGTGCGCTGCGAGACAAGCTGCATCATCTATCTACAGATCATCAACGCCACCAGGCGTTTCAGGCACTGGAAAGCCAGGCCAAAGCCCTGCCCGAAATGGCCTCGGCCATGGAACGCATGACGGCGCGCATGGAGCAACTTGGCCAGCAACTGGAACAGTCCCTGACTCACAACCAGCAGGAATTCCACAGCACGGTCGGCCGCCACTATCAGACCCTGGCCGACTCCGTAGCCAACTCCCTGACAACGGCATTAGACAACACTGCAAAGCAGGCGTCAGAGCGGATTGAGCCCATAGTTGTCCAGGCCCTGGAGCAACTTCAGAAGAATGCTCACGGCCTGCAACAAAGCTGGGCAGATAATGCCCGTGAACAACTCACCGAATTGATCTCCGGGTTTCAGACAGTTACCACAGAGGCGGGCGAGCGCTGGCAGCATAATCTGAGCGCACAGCAGGCCCAGAACCAGGAGACGCTAGCGGCCCTCTCAAAGCAGAACAAACAAAGTCAAAGCCAGTTGCAGGAACAACTCCACACCTGGCTTGGCACCATCAACGACCAGCACCAAACCTGGCTCAAGGAACAGCAGCAACAACTGGTACAGAGCTGTGAGCGCTTGAACAACGCCGGAGCTGAGGTGTCGCAACACTGGCAGGCCGGTCTGGCCCGACAGCAGGCTCAAAGTGACGACATGCTGGCAGCATTCAATGAGGCGCTGACTCAATACCAAAGCCATTTCCAGACCAGCAGCACCGGGTTGATTGAGCAGCAACAGGCCGGGCTGGCGGAACTGGTCAGCACCGTTGCCGCTCAGCTCGATCAGCTTCGGGAACAGGAAAGCGAGCGAGCCCGGGCTGCAAACGAGCGAATGGAACAACTGGAAGCCACAGCAGCCCGCCACCTGAGCGAGCTGGGCACTGCACTGGAAGCGCCCATGACCCGCCTGATTGAGACGGCCTCGGAAACACCGAAGGCCGCCGCCGAGGTGATCCGACAGCTGCAGTCGGAAATCGCCCGCAACAGCGAGCGGGAAAACGAGCTGCTGGAGGAACGCCAGCGACTGGTTCAGGAACTGGACACTCTGCTGGAGAACCAGCGCAGCACCGCTGACAGTCAGCGGGAGGCGGTGGATACCCTGATCACCGGCGCCGGCGAAACCCTGACCGGCATCAGCGAACGCTTCAACACCCTGATCCAGGAACAGAGCCAGCAACTGGGCAAACTGGGCGACGACATTACCGGCAGTAGCCAGGAAGTCGGCGCCCTGAGCGATGCCTTCGCGCAGGCCATTGAGCTGTTCAGCCAGTCCAACCAGCAGGTCATCGGCAGCCTGGCGGATATCCAGAAAGCGCTGGACAAGGCCGGCACTCGGCACGATGAGCAACTGGCTTACTACGTGGCCCAGGCCCGCGAGGTAATTGATCTTAGCGTCAGTGCCCAGAAAGATGTGATTGATGCCGCTGCGGCACTGCGCCGGGCAGAATCCAGCGAGGCCGGGTGATGGAACAGCTGGAAGGCGGCGAACAGCAATCGGCACCGGTCTGGGCCATTTTCTCGGACCTGATGGCTGCTTTGGTGGGTATTCTGGCGCTGATTCTTGTGTGGGTGATCGGCATTCAGCTGGAGCTCAGCCAGTCCCTGGCCGAGGAGATCGAGAAGCGGGAAGCCGAAGAGCAGCGCCGGATGGCCCTGGAGCAAGCTCTCGAAGACCCTCTCACCAAAGGTCTGGTGACGTTCCGCGATGGCCGTATCGGCATCAGCGGGAACGTCTTGTTCGAGCTGAATTCAGATCAGTTGCAGGCCGAAGGTGAAGAAGTGCTGGAATCACTGATTCGCCCGTTACAGGCCTACCTGGAACAGCACGATGAACTGCTGATGGTGAGCGGATTCACCGACGACTTGCCGATGCATCCGGGCAATCGTTATCAGGACAACTGGGGGGGCCTGTCGGCCCAGCGGGCCCTGACGGTTACCCGAACCCTCACAGCGCTGGCTTACCCAATGACCGGGTATTCGCCGCTGCCTTTGGTCCTCACCACCCGGCAGTGCCCAACGTCGATGCGGAATCCCGGGCTCAGAACCGGCGGGTGGAAATCAGTACCGTGCCACGGGCGCCTTCGTCGGCTGAGGATACTGAAACCGGGGGGGAAGGTGATTGACCATGAGCGAAGCCCCCCCCGGCCCCCCCTCGTTGCTGGAAAGCTTGAGGCAAAACGGCGCCCATCAGAATGACCCGGTTCGGTTCCGCTATCTGGAGTCTTTCGAGCAGAGACTGCGCGCAAAGGGGGGGCTGCATAAGGGAACGACGCACTGGCGGAAGCTGGAACAGGCGATATCGGACTATCAGGCAAGGCTGGACAGTGCCGGGCAGCGCGATGAGCCCACACCCGATGTCGGCGGCAATTCGCCTCTTTCCGGGTTGCTGGACCAGCTGAATGAAACCCCCCCAGAGGCATCGGTTGAAGCGCCGCAGTCGGTTCTGGAACAATGGGTGTTCGGGCAGTCGCCACAAGACCCACCAAAGGCACATCCCGCCTCAGCACCCAATAACCCGCGCCCCCCCCTGAAAGCCATGATCAGAGCCCAGGCGAACCAGGGCCATCACGTTATTGCCGAGCGAATTCGACACGCCATTGAAAGCACACCGAAAGAAGCGGGGGGGCCGATGAACGCGCATCGGTTGGTAAGCCGGGCTATTGCTGAGATGAAGACGTTGTCACCGGAGTATCTGGCACGATTTGCTCGCTACACCGATACGTTGTTGACGTTGGAGCGGCTGGCGAGAAAGGGATAGAAAAAAGCCCCCCCCGGCTACGGGGGGGGCTTTGAGCAGAAGGCTTACTTGACCTTGGGGGGGTCCAGCTCGCCAGCCGCATAACGTTCGAACATCTGTTCGAGGTTCAGCGGCTTGATCTTGCTGGCCTGGCCGGCACAGCCGAAGGCTTCGTAGCGGGCGACACAGATGTCGGTCATGGCAACCATGGTGGCCTTGAGGAATTTACGCGGGTCAAATTCCGCCGGGTTCTGGGCCATGAAGCGACGAACCGCACCGGTAGAGGCCAGGCGCAGGTCGGTGTCGATGTTGACCTTGCGCACGCCGTGCTTGATACCTTCGACGATTTCTTCCACCGGTACACCGTAGGTTTCCGGGATCTCGCCACCGAATTCGTTGATCACTTTCAGCCACTCCTGAGGTACGGAGCTGGAGCCGTGCATAACCAGGTGGGTGTCCGGGATGCGGGCGTGGATGGCTTTGATCTGGTCGATGGCCAGGATGTCACCTGTAGGCGGACGGGTAAACTTGTAGGCGCCGTGGCTGGTGCCGATGGCGATAGCCAGTGCGTCGACCTGGGTTTTCTGCACGAAGTCAGCGGCTTCTTCCGGATCAGTCAGCATCTGGCTGTGGTCCAGGGTGCCTTCGGCACCGATACCGTCTTCTTCACCGGCCTGGCCGGTTTCGAGGGAGCCCAGGCA
>JDSH01000063.1_pt1 | contig 40771 bp, 52 predicted proteins | sample 199451 | NCBI WGS metagenome assembly JDSH01 (sample SAMN02584198, study PRJNA231836) | bioreactor metagenome | isolation source: continuous culture bioreactor electron acceptor NO2- transfer2 day 38 after... | place: Germany: Bremen | reverse complement strand
GAAATGGGGGGGGCTAGCCCCCCCCAGACCCCCCCCAGGATATTTCCGGAAAGATGAAAGCATGACTGTCGATCTGGTTCTGGAGGATATGCGCTGGGACGGGCTGGAGGCCTTGGCCGTGCGGGCCTGCGGGGGGGCCGTCATGGCGCATTTGGGCTATGGCGAGGACTGGGACCTGTCTCTGCTGGCCTGTGATGATGCGCGCATTGCCGCGTTGAATGGGGGGGAATTTCGCGACAAGGTGCGGGCGACGAATGTGCTGTCCTGGCCGTCCGAGGAACGTGGAGCGAGGTGCCCGGACAGGCACCGGAACGGGTTGAACCGCCGTTTCCGGGGGGGGAACCGCTGGAGCTGGGTGATATTGCGATAGCCTTTGAGACCTGTGCGCGGGAGGCCGCCGAACAAGGCAAGGATTTCGACGCTCATGTGACCCATTTGCTGGTCCATGGCACCCTGCACCTGTTGGGTTATGACCACATTGACGACAAAGATGCGGGCCTGATGGAAGGTTTGGAGGTGGAAATCCTTGGCAATTTGGGGGGGATTTCGAACCCATATGAGAGGTGAAAGGCGCAATTCCGCGCCGTTGGAAAGGAAAGATGGGCGACAGTAGCGAGGGATCGTCTGCGGCGGCGCGGGGGGGCGCGCCGGTCGAGGATGACGACAGTCAGAGCGGCTTTTTCAGCCGGATCATCGGGCGCTCAGCCCCCCCTCGGACGCGGGCGAGGAGGTGCCGGAGGCCCCCCCCGAGCCCGCCCATGTGACGCCCGCACCGGGCATGATGAACCTGCGCCGCATGCGGGTCGAGGATGTGGCGGTGCCCAAAGCCGAGATCGTCTCGGCCCCCCCTGTGGAGATCAGGAAAGACGAGCTGGTCAAGCTGTTTCGCGACAGCGGGTTGACCCGTCTGCCGGTGTTCGAGGGCACGTTGGACAGCCCTTGTGGTTTCGTGCATCTGAAGGATTTCGCGCTGGGCCATGGGTTCAATGGCTCGGGCGCGACCTATGACCTGCGCGGGCTGTTGCGTCCGCTGCAATACGTGCCGCCTTCGATGCCGATTGGTGTGCTCTTGCAGAAGATGCAGGCCGAACGCATCCACATGGCTCTGGTCATCGACGAATATGGCGGCGTGGACGGGCTGGTGACCATCGAAGACCTGATCGAACAGGTCATTGGCGAGATCGAGGATGAACACGACCTGGAAGAGGGTGCCCTTTGGGTGGCTGAAAAGCCCGGCTGCTATCTGGTCGAAGCGAAGGCTCCGCTGGAAGAGTTCGAGGCCGAGATCGGCATGCGTCTGCATGGGATGGAAGAGGATGACGAGGAGGTCGAAACGCTGGGCGGGTTGGTCTTCCTGCTGTCCGGTCACGTGCCGCACGGGGGGGCGAGATGATCCCGCATCCCGAAGGGGGGGTGGAGTTCGAAGTGGTTGACGCGGACCCGCGTCGGATCAAGCGATTGCGCGTAAGGTTGCACGGTGGCGTGGCAGCTGAAGCCTGAGCGCGGTGCACTCTGGGCAGGCTTGGCCGGGGGGGTCGGTGCCGCGCTGGGGGGGCAGGCACCTTTCGGGCTGTGGCCTGCAACCGTTCTGGGCTTGGCGGTTGGTGTTTGGTTGCTGCGTCGCGCCGATGGCTGGCGCGTGGCCGCTTGGCGCGGCTGGGCGCTGGGTGCGGGCTATTTCGCGCTTACCCTGATCTGGATCGTGCAGCCTTTCTTTGTCGACCCGTGGCGTCATGGCTGGATGGCCCCCCCTTTTGCCATCGTGCTGATGGCGGGGGGGGCTGGCGCTGTTCTGGGGGGGTGTGGCCTCGGGGGGGTTGGCGGTGCGGTTTGGCCTTTGGTCCTGGCCGATCTTCATGAGCGCGGCGGAGCTGTTGCGCGGTTGGCTGTTCACCGGCTTTCCCTGGGGGGGCGAGCCGGGGGGGTTGGTATGGTTGATACGCCGGTTGCACAGGGGGGGGCAAGTCTCTTGGGTGCGGCAGGGCTGACCTTTTTGACTTTCGCCCTGGTCACGGCGCTGTCGACCCAGCGCGTGGCGGCAGTGACGGCGTTGGTGTTGTTGGGGGGGCTGGCGTGGATGGGTGGCGGGTGGCGCGATGGCCCCCCCGTGGCTCAGACGGATACCCTGCTGCGCATCGTGCAACCCAACGCGGCCCAGCATCTGAAATGGGATCCGGAGCACGCACACAGGTTTGTCGAGCGGCAGATTGCCCTGTCCGCCAGCCCCCCCGCCGCGCGGCGTCCCGATCTGGTGATCTGGCCCGAAACCGCCGTGCCTTACCTTCTGCGCCATGCCGATCCGGTGCTGCGGCGCGCGGCGGCGGCGGCGCAGGCCCCCCGGTGATCCTGGGCATCCAGCGGGCCGAGGCGGGGGGGCGCTATTACAATTCCATGGCCGCGATCGGCGCGGATGGGGGGGCGTTGCAGGATGTTTATGACAAGGCCCATCTGGTGCCCTTTGGCGAGTATATTCCCGGCGGCAATGTGCTGGCGCGGGTGGGCATTACGGCCTTCGCCTCCCAACGTGGCTATGGCTATTCGCCCGGCCCCCCCGGCGCGCGCGTTCTGGATCTGGGAGGTGCGGGCAAGGCCCTTCCGTTGATCTGTTACGAGGCGATCTTCGCCCGCGATCTGCGGGCCGCGCCCGAGCGGGCGGACTGGATCTTGCAGATTACCAATGACGCCTGGTTCGGCACGTTTTCCATGCCTCAGCAACATCTTGTCCAGGCTCGTATGCGCGCGATCGAGATGGGGGGGTTGCCGGTCATTCGCGCGGCCAATACCGGGATCAGCGCGGTGATTGCGCCCGATGGGCGGCTGGTGGTGTCGCTTGAGCTGGGCACGGCCGGGCATATTGACGCGGCCTTGCCCGCCGCCTGGCCGGAAACGGCCTATGCGCGCTGGGGGGGAAACCTGCCGTTAATCCTGGTGCTGCTATGCGGCGGCTTGGGGGGGCTCATCTTCCGGCAAAGGCGAATTGCCATTGACGCTGATGCAGGGCGGATGTAACGCGAACGGATCACACCCGTCACAACGGCTTCCTGGCGTGATGGGGGGGCATGGGTAATGGAGCACTTCACATGACACGACAGAACTATGTTTTCACTTCGGAGAGCGTATCCGAGGGACATCCCGACAAGGTCTGCGACCGCATTTCCGATGCGGTGCTGGACGCCTTCCTGGCCGAGGATCCCCCCCAGGCGCGCGTGGCCTGTGAAACCTTTGCCACGACCGACCGGGTCGTGATTGGCGGCGAGGTCCGGGGGGGACCGGCGGCTGTCATCCAGCGCGTCGAAGATATTGCGCGCGCCTGCGTCAAGGATATCGGCTACGAGCAGAAGGGTTTCCACTGGGCCAATATGGCCGTGGACAACTTCCTGCACGCGCAATCGGCGGATATTGCCCAGGGCGTGGATGGCGGGGGGGACAATAAGGATGAAGGGGGGGCTGGCGATCAGGGCATCATGTTCGGCTACGCCACCACCGAGACCGAGGCGCTGATGCCTGCGCCGATCCTGTACAGCCACGCGATCCTGAGCCGCCTTTCCGAGGTGCGCAAGAACGGCATCGAACCAGCCTGGGCCCCCCCGATGCCAAGAGCCAGCTGAGCCTGCGTTACGAGAACGGCAAGCCGGTCGAGGCGACCTCGATCGTGCTGTCGACCCAGCATCTGGACGACACGCTGTCGAGCGACGACGTGCGCGCGATTGTCGAGCCTTACATTCGTGAAATCCTGCCCGAGGGCTGGATCAACGGTGGCACCGAATGGCACGTGAACCCGACCGGCAAGTTCGTGATCGGCGGGCCGGATGGCGACGCGGGTCTCACGGGGGGGCGCAAGATCATTGTCGACACCTATGGCGGGGGGGCTGCGCCGCACGGGGGGGGCGGGGGGGCGTTCTCGGGCAAGGACCCGACCAAGGTCGACCGCTCGGCCGCTTACGCCGCGCGCTACCTGGCGAAGAACGTTGTGGCCGCCGGCATGGCGGAACGTTGCACCCTGCAACTGTCCTATGCCATCGGCGTGTCGCGCCCGTTGTCGATCTATGTTGACACCCATGGCACCGGCCAGGTGCATGAGGCCGAGATCGAAAAGGCCGTGGACAGCGTCATGGACCTGACCCCCCCGCGCGGCATTCGCGAGCATCTGGGGCTGAACAGGCCGATTTTCCAGCGCACGGCTGCTTACGGGCACTTCGGGCGTGCGCCGGAAGCCGATGGCGGCTTCTCGTGGGAGCGCACCGACCTGGTGGATGCGCTGCGCAAAGCGGTCTGAGCACACCAGACCTTGGGAATGACGGGGGGGCGGCCTTCGGGTCGCCCTTGTTCTTTCGGGGGGGATGCACTTGCGAGATGGGAGCGCCGCCACTCACGGCTTGCAAGCCGCATCAGGCTTTGCTTTTCTCGCCGTGAACCGCGCGACCGTTGCGCCCCCCCAAGAGGATCTGTGAAGAGTATGTCGGTACTGAATTTCTCCTACGCCACGATCAAGGACCCGGCTGCGTTCCGGGATTATGTCACGAAGGCGGCCGTTCTGATGCAGGACATGAATATCGAAGTTGTGCTGCGCGCCGAATTCGCAAGAACCGTGCGCGGTGCCGAGAAAGGCGCACATATCGCGGCGGTGTTCCGGTTTCAGGACATGGCGGCGGCAGAGGCCTTCTATGCCAGCGAGGCTTACCAACCGCTCGTCCCGCTGCGTGACCGGGCCTGCGATATGGAAATCCAGTTCTACGCCGAATGATGCCACGCGCAGATGCGCCGGGGGGGTGGCCTTGCCCGCTTGACCCGCGCGCGCCAGCGTTGCATAGGCGCTCCCATGACTGACGAACGCCCGAAAAACCACCCCCCCTCCGGCGCGCCTGGCGCAATTTCTATGGTCGCTTCAAGGCCAAGGGGGGGCTGCGTGACAGCCAGCAGGCCTATCTGGACGAAGACCTGGCGGCGCTGAGCCCCCCCGGTGCCGTGGGCTGGGACGAGAACCCTGATCGCACGCCCATCGACCTGCCCGGCCTGTTCGGGGGGGACAAGCCCGTCTGGCTGGAGGTTGGCTTTGGTGGGGGGGGCGAGCATATGGTGCATCAAGCCGTCCAGAACCGCGATGTGGGCATCATCGGTTGCGAACCGTTTATCAACGGGGGGGTCGCCATGCTGTTGGGCAAGCTGCGCAAGGCTGAGGTCGACAATGTCGCCGTGCATCCGGCGACGCGCGCGACATGTTCGACGTGCTGCCGGATGAAAGCATCTCGAAGGCCTTCCTGCTCTACCCCCCCGATCCCTGGCCCAAGAAACGCCACCACCGGCGTCGCTTTGTCACGCCTGAACATCTGGAGCCGTTGCACCGCGTGCTGAAACCGGGTGCGGAGTTCCGCGTGGCCACCGACATTCCCGACTATGTGCGCCAGACCCTGGAGGAAGTGCCCAAGGCCGGGTTCGAATGGCTCGCTGAAGGGCCGGAAGACTGGCGCAAGCCCTGGGGGGGCGACTGGATTTCCACGCGCTACGAACAAAAGGCGCTGCGCGAAGGTCGTACGCCTCATTATCTGACCTTCCGCCGTTTGTGAGCGGGGGGGAAGCCGCTGCGCGGCAACGTTGAGCCTCCGGCGGGGGGATATTTTTGGAAAGATGAAAGGGCAGGGCTGGTTTGGCGTTCATGTGTGCGCTATCAGCCCTGTAACTACAGGAGGAACCCCCCCATGTCCGGACACGGCCCCCCCGCCATTCCCATGACCTCGCGCCCCCCCTGCGGGCCCCCCTGAAGGGCGAGGCCCATGTGCCCGGCGACAAGTCGATCAGCCACCGCAGCCTGATCCTGGGGGGGGCCCTGTCGGTTGGTGAAACCCGGATCGAGGGGGGGCTGTTGGAGGGGGGGGAAGACGTTCTGGCCACCGCCGCCGCGATGCGCGCCTTCGGGGGGGCCGAGGTCGAACATCTGGGTCCGGGCGAATGGCGCGTGAACGGCGTGGGTGTCGGCGGATTTGCCGAGCCCGAGGACGTGGTCGACTGCGGCAATGCGGGCACCGGCGTGCGCCTGATCATGGGGGGGACCATGGCGACCACCGGCATTACCGCGACCTTTACCGGCGACGCCTCACTGCGTTCGCGGCCGATGGGGGGGCGGGTGACCGATCCGATGGCCCTTTTCGGTGCGCAATCCGTGGGCCGCGCGGGTGGCCGCCTGCCGATGACCGTTGTCGGGGGGGCCGCCGATCCGGTGCCGGTGCGTTACGTGGTTCCGATGCCCTCTGCCCAGGTGAAATCCGCCGTGCTGCTGGCGGGGGGGCTGAACGCCCCCCCCGGCCAGACCGTGGTGGTAGAGAAGGAAGCGACCCGCGACCATACCGAACGCATGTTGGCCGGTTTCGGGGGGGCAGAGATCTCCGTTGAGGACACGGACGAGGGCCGCGTCATTACCCTGACCGGCCAGCCCGAGCTGAAACCGCAGGACATTGTCGTGCCGCGCGACCCGTCCTCCGCCGCCTTCCCGGTCTGCGCCGCGCTGATCGTGCCCGGCTCGGATGTGCTGGTGCCGAATATTGGCCTCAACCCGACCCGTGCCGGTCTGTTCGATACGCTGCGCGAGATGGGCGCGGATCTGACCTATGAAAACATGCGCGAAGAGGGCGGCGAACCCGTCGCCGATCTGCGCGCGAAATACAGCCCCCCCGACATGCAGGGCATCGAGGTGCCGCCCGAACGCGCCGCCAGCATGATCGACGAATACCCGGTGCTGTCCGTGGTTGCGGCCAATGCCACCGGCCAGACCGTGATGCGCGGCGTGAAGGAGCTGCGCGTCAAGGAAAGCGACCGGATCGAGGCGATGGCCTCGGGCCTGCGTGCGAACGGTGTCACCGTCGAGGATGGCGATGACTGGTGGATTGTCACCGGCCTGGGCGCGGGCAATGTGCCCGGCGGCGGCACGGCGGCCAGCCATCTGGACCACCGTATCGCGATGAGCTTCATGTGCCTTGGCATGGCCGCGCAGAAACCGGTCAGCTTGGATGACGGTGGACCGATTGCCACGTCATTCCCGATTTTCGAGCCGCTGATGGCCGGGCTCGGCGCGCAACTGGTGCGGGCGAACGCGTGAGCTTTACGGTTGCCATCGACGGGCCCGCGGCGGCGGGCAAGGGCACGATCTCGAAGGCCGTTGCGGCACATTTCGGTTTTGCCCATCTGGACACGGGGGGGCTTCTGTATCGGGCGGTCGGGGGGGCCAAAGTGCTGACCGGGGGGGCCGACCCGGAGGGCGCTGCTCGCAGCCTGACCCCCCCCGCCGATCTGGGCGGCGACCTGCGCACGCCCGAAGTGGCCCAGGCCGCCAGCCGCGTGGCGGTGATCCCCCCCGAGGTCCGCGCGGCCCTGGTCGAGTTCCAACGCAGTTTCGCCGCCCGCGACGGCGGCGCGGTGCTGGATGGGCGCGATATCGGCACGGTGATCTGCCCGGACGCCCAGGTGAAACTGTTCGTGACCGCCAGCGCCGAGGTGCGCGCCGAACGGCGGTTCAAGGAGTTGACCGACAAGGACCTCGACACCACGCTGGAACAGGTGCTGGAAGACGTGGTGGCTCGCGACAAACGTGACAGCGAACGCGTAGAAGCCCCCCCGCTGAAGCCCGCCGAGGACGCGGTGATGATCGACACCTCCGAGATGTCGATCGACGAGGCTGTCGAAAAGGCCGTGAAGGCGGTCCAGGCGCGTCGGTGAAGCGTTATCTCCCTTTCGTTCTGACCCTTGGGTTTCTTGCGCTGACATTTGGATTTCTCACGCTGTCACGAAACGAAGATCCGCGTGGCGAAGAGCTTGCGCAGGACGCCCTGGACATGCTGGCCATATGCGAGGACGCCATCTCCGCCGGAAGGTTGCCGGATGTCTCGGGATGGGACGCGGTGCGGACCCACACCGCGACCTCGACCAAGCTGACCCATCGCCGCCCACCTGGTACGCAACTTGCCGTGAATGTGGTCGAACGGCCCTGGGGGGGGATGGCGTTCAGCTGTCCTGCTCCGTGTCAATCGACATGGAATTCGGCATGGCGTCCGAAGAGGACTTGGCGGCGGTGCTGATGGGGGGGTTCATGCAGCTACGAGGCCTCAAGATATCGGCGCAGACTCATGAGCCGTTCGAGCCAACCGCCCTGGGGGGGCAGGGATGGGTACAGGTCGGCTACATGACGCGGCAAGTCGAGGGTGAAGGTTGTCCCGTCGGGGGGGTGATCCTGACGACCATGCCGAACCCGCAGACGTTTCAGCTGTCGGTCGCGGACAAGTTTACCTGGTGTGATTGACCTTTACCCCCCCGCCACCACACCATCGTTCATTTCGCGCAGCTTGCGGCCCAGGTCGCGGCTCAGCGCGGCTTCGACGCTGGCCCAGATCTCGGGGGGGTCGTCGCGTTTCAGGTCGCGCAGTTTGATCGCCGGGATCATCCAATAGCGCGCCGGGGGGGTGGTCAGGGTGACGGTGGCGTTGGCCACGGTGCCTTCCAGCAGGGACATCTCGCCCACGAAACTGCCCGCATGCACATGGCCCAGCGTCTGGTCGTCGCAGGTCACGTCCGCCTCGCCTTCGGCCAGCCAGGTCAGGAACAGGACCGGTTGACCCTGTTCGGTCAGCGCGGCACCGGGTTTGCCGCTGGCCAGATCCCTTCGGACAGCAGGCGCCGCGCATCCTGTGGTTTCAGGTTGGGCAGGGCCGTGTCGATCAGATGGCGTTCTTCGCCGGAAAAGCCCACGTCCCGCCCCCCCGCGCGCCAGCGCAGCGCCAGCATGATCAGCACGGTGACCAGCAGGATCACCTGCCACAAAAGGTTTGCCGGATCGGCCAGCCAGAACATGTCATAGGCGATCGCAAGGATGGCCGAGGCCGCCACCATCACGCGCAGCTTCCACATCGAGCGCATGGTCATCGCCAGGACCAGCATCAGGAAAGACAGGTGGCCGATCAGATCGGGGGGGGCGGAAAACTGGTAGTCCATGAAGCGCTCCGGTGTTGAACTTCGCGCACTATAGGCAGAGGGGGGGTGAGATTCGGGAAAGCGGTGCCTTGCCGCCCCCCGCGCACCCGCGCCCGAATCCCCCCCTTGTCTTGTTGGGCAAAACCGTCTAAACGCCCCCCCCTGTCGACAAGGCGAACACGCCGCGATGCAGGGAAAATCGAGCAGGGTCGGGAATTGCCGGCCCTCTTTGTTTTGCGTCTGGCTTGTCGGCCAAATGAAACCTGAAAGACCTGCGGAGACAACCGCATGGCCCGAATAGCGACTATGAAGGAAACTGAACTGTATGTGCGCTAAAGCAACCATGGAGGAATTCGAAGCCCTCCTGAACGAAAGCTTCGAAATGGACACTCCGACCGAAGGGTCGGTTGTCAAAGGCAAGATCATCGCCATCGAGGCCGGTCAAGCCATCATCGACGTCGGCTACAAGATGGAAGGCCGCGTGGATGTCAAAGAATTCGCGAACCCCCCCGGCGAAGCGCCCGAGATCGCCGTTGGCGACGAGGTCGAAGTCTACCTGCGCGCCGCCGAGAACGCCCGTGGCGAAGCCGTCATCTCGCGTGAGATGGCCCGCCGCGAAGAAGCCTGGGATCGCCTGGAAAAAGCCTATGCAGACGAAGAGCGCGTCGAAGGTGCCATCTTCGGTCGCGTCAAGGGCGGCTTCACCGTCGACCTGGGCGGTGCCGTGGCCTTCCTGCCCGGCTCGCAGGTTGACGTGCGCCCCCCCGTGCGTGACGCGGGCCCCCCCCTGATGGGTCTGAAGCAGCCGTTCCAGATCCTGAAAATGGACCGTCGCCGTGGCAACATCGTTGTCTCGCGCCGCGCCATCCTGGAAGAAAGCCGCGCCGAACAGCGCGCCGAGGTTATCGGCAAGCTGGCCGAAGGTCAGGCCGTGGACGGTGTCGTCAAGAACATCACCGAATACGGGGGGGCTTTCGTGGACCTGGGCGGTGTCGACGGCCTGCTGCACGTGACCGACATGGCCTGGCGCCGTGTGAACCACCCGTCCGAGATCCTGTCGATCGGCGAGACCATCAAGGTCCAGGTCATCAAGATCAACAAGGAAACCCACCGTATCTCGCTGGGCATGAAGCAGCTGCAGGACGATCCGTGGGATCTGGTTGCTGCCAAGTACCCGCTGGAATCGGTGCACACCGGCCGCGTCACGAACATCACCGACTACGGTGCGTTCGTCGAACTGGAAGCTGGCGTCGAGGGCCTGGTCCACGTGTCCGAAATGTCCTGGACCAAGAAGAACGTGCACCCCCCCGGCAAGATCGTGTCGACCTCGCAGGAAGTCGAAGTCATGGTGCTGGAAATCGACAGCGCCAAGCGCCGCGTGTCGCTGGGTCTCAAGCAGACCATGCGCAACCCGTGGGAAGTCTTTGCCGAAACTCACCCGGAAGGCACCGAGGTCGAAGGCGAGGTCAAGAACATCACCGAGTTTGGTCTGTTCATCGGCCTCGACGGCGAGATCGACGGCATGGTTCACCTGTCCGACATCTCCTGGGACCAGCGTGGCGAAGAAGCCATTCAGGAGTTCAAGAAGGGCGACGTGGTTCAGGCCGTGGTCTCCGAAGTGGACACCGACAAGGAACGTATCTCGTTGTCAATCAAAGCCCTGGGCGGTGACAAGTTCGCCGAAGCCGTGGGCGGCGTGAAGCGTGGGTCGATCATCACCGTCGAAGTGACCGCAATCGAAGACGGTGGCATCGAGGTGGAATACGAAGGCATGAAATCCTTCATCCGCCGTTCGGACCTGTCGCGCGACCGTGCCGAGCAGCGCCCCCCCGAGCGCTTCGGCGTAGGCGACAAGGTTGATGTGCGCGTGACCAACGTGGACTCGAAGTCGCGTCGTCTGGGCCTGTCGATCAAAGCCCGCGAGATCGCCGAAGAGAAAGAGGCCGTCGAACAGTACGGTTCCTCGGATTCGGGTGCCTCGCTTGGCGACATCCTGGGTGCGGCTCTGAAGGGCGACAATTAAGTCTTTCCTGCCTGACCAATGACATCATGAACGGCCCCCCCGCGCATCGCGCGGGGGGGCCGTTTTTTTCGTGCCGAATCAATGGTTGCGCCGGATCGCTTCCTGCGCTTCGCGACGCCGGGGGGGAAGCCGGGCCTCCGGCAACAACCCGCCCATTTGCGCAGAAAAAACAGCACATTGGGCGCAAAAAATCGGAACTTTCCCATACGCCACAGTTTCACGGTGGAAATAATGTCCCTATAGTTGATGGGAACGGCGCGCTGCCCGATAGGCGCCGAAACAGGTTGAATGGGGGGGGAATTGGATGATCCGGTCGGAACTGATCCAGAAGATTGCGGACGAGAACCCGCATCTCTATCAGCGTGACGTCGAGCGCATCGTGAACACGATTTTCGAAGAAATCATCGAAGCGATGGCCCGAGGGGGGGATCGGGTCGAGCTGCGCGGATTTGGCGCGTTTTCAGTCAAGAAGCGGGATGCTCGTATCGGGCGCAACCCGCGCACCGGCGAGTCGGTTCAGGTTGAAGAGAAACACGTGCCCTTCTTCAAGACCGGCAAGCTTCTGCGGGATCGTCTGAACGGCAAGTCGTAAGAGGCATCTGATGCGTTACATTCGCTATGCGTTCCTGGCCGCCCTTGCGGTCTGTCTGGTCACGGTCGCATTGGCCAATCGCGGGGGGGCGGTGACGCTGCACCTGCTGCCCGAGGGGGGGCTGACCGGTTTCCTTGGTTTCTCCTGGTCCGTGACCCTGCCGCTTTTCATCATCATCTTCGGTGCCATCATCGCCGGTGTGCTGATCGGGTTCGTTTGGGAATGGCTGCGCGAACACAAGCATCGCGCGGAAGGTGCACGGGCCAAACGATCAGCCGCAGCGCTGGAACGCGAGGTCAAGGCGATCAAGACGCCCGAAAGCAAGACCGGCGACGATGTTCTGGCCTTGCTTGAGGAAGCACGGTAAACACCGCCCATGGCGGAGATTTCGGTAAAGATCTGCGGGCTCAAGCGGCCCGATCAAGTGGCGGCGGCGGCCGAGGCTGGCGCGCGCTATATCGGCTTCAACTTCTTTCCCAAAAGCCCGCGTTACGTGACCCCCCCTGCCGAGGCGGGGGGGGCGCTGATGCTCGATGTGCCGGTGGGGGGGGTGGCCAAGGTCGCCTTGGTTGTGAATGCGCCGGACGATCAGATTGCCCGTATTCTGGACGCCACCACCGCCGATATGATCCAGCTCCATGGTGCGGAAAGCCCCCCCGAACGGGTGGCCGAGGTCAAGGCGCGTTTCGGCCTGCCTGTGATCAAGGCGCTGGGCATTGCCGAGGCCGCAGATGTGGCGCAGATCGACCTCTATGCCCCCCCGGTGGCCGACCAGCTTCTGATTGACGCCAAGGCCCCCCCCAAGGGCGCGGTTCTGCCCGGCGGCAACGGGCTGGCTTTCGACTGGACTTGTGGCGCGCAAATACTGGCCCTGCCCGTGGCTTCTGGCGGGCGGTCTGACCCCCCCCGACAACGTTGCCGAGGCGATCAAACGCACCGGCGCACGGCAGGTCGATGTGAGTTCCGGCGTGGAAAGCGCGCCGGGCGAAAAGAACGCGGATCTGGTCGCCCGGTTCGTGGCCGCTGCCCAGGGGGGGCGCACATGACCCGGTTTGCCCTTGTCGCCCTGGGGGGGCTTCTGGCCGTCGCCGCCTTCTTTACCAAACCGTCGGAGGCAGAGGTTGATCGCCAGTTGCGCGAACGCCTGGCCGCCGAGATCGAGGCAGGCGCGGGTCTGGATCCCGCCAACAGCGGTGGGCAGCTTCTGTTGGGCCTGTGCAAGTCGAACCGCGCGGCCTGCGTGGACCTGTTGCGCCAGTTCGTCAGCCTCGATGTCGAAGGCGAGCTCTTCTACACCCGCATCGAAGCCCGATGGCCCGGTCGCGACAAGGTGACCTGTATCGGGGGGGCCCTGACCCGCGTGATGTGTCCCCCCCCGATCCTGCAAGACTGACTTGCCCCCCCCGGCCCTTGGCCCATTATCCCCCCCGTTCTGACCAGCAGGAGGCCCCCCCAATGGCGAACGATCTTTTCAACTCCTTCATGAATGGCCCCCCCGACGAAAAGGGCCGTTTCGGCGATTTCGGCGGGCGGTTCGTGTCCGAAACCCTGATGCCGCTGATCCTGGATCTCGAAGCTGAATATGAGAAGGCCAAGACGGATGACACATTCTGGGCCGAGATGGACGACCTCTGGACCCATTATGTGGGCCGCCCCCCCTCGCCGCTCTATTTCGCCGAAGGGCTGACCCGCCACCTGGGCGGGGGGGCCAAGATCTATCTGAAACGGGACGAGCTGAACCACACCGGCGCGCATAAGATCAACAATGTGCTGGGGGGGCAAATCCTGCTGGCGCGCCGCATGGGCAAGACCCGCATCATCGCCGAAACCGGCGCGGGGGGGCAGCACGGCGTGGCGACCGCGACGGTTTGCGCCAAATTCGGCTTGAAATGCATCGTCTACATGGGCGCGCATGACGTCGAACGTCAGGCCCCCCCCAACGTGTTCCGCATGAAGCTGCTGGGTGCCGAGGTCATTCCGGTGACCTCCGGTCGCGGCACGCTGAAGGACGCGATGAACGACGCGCTGCGCGACTGGGTGACCAATGTGCGCGACACGTTCTATTGCATCGGCACGGTGGCGGGTCCGCACCCGTACCCGGCCATGGTGCGCGATTTCCAGGCGATCATCGGCAAGGAAGCCAAGGCCCAGATGATGGCGGCCGAAGATCGCCTGCCCGACACGGTGATCGCCGCGATCGGCGGCGGGTCGAACGCCATGGGCCTGTTCTTTCCCTTCCTCGACGACGAAAGCGTGCGCATCATCGGGGGGGTCGAGGCGGGCGGCAAGGGCGTCGACATGAAGATGGAGCATTGCGCGTCGCTCACCGGCGGCCGCCCCCCCGGTGTGCTGCACGGCAACCGCACCTATCTGCTGCAGGATGAGGATGGGCAGATCCTGGAAGGCCATTCGATCTCCGCCGGTCTGGACTATCCGGGCATCGGGCCGGAGCACTCCTGGCTGCATGAAATCGGCCGCGCCGAGTACGTCGCCATTACCGATACCGAGGCGCTGGAGGCGTTCCAACTCTGCTGCACCACCGAAGGCATCATCCCGGCGCTTGAACCCTCCCACGCGCTGGCCCATGTGATGAAGATCGCGCCAGACCTGCCCGCCGATCACATCATATGCATGAACATGTGTGGGCGCGGCGACAAGGACATCTTTACCGTCGCCAAACACTTGGGCGTCGACATGGTACGCGGCGACTGAGCGCACCAAGCTAACAGGGCCGGGCGACCGGCCCTTTTCTTTTCAAGTTGGTTTTTCTGGTTGACCCATGAACATCGCCGCGCTCAAACACCGCGACTTCCGGCTTTATTTTCTGGGCAATGCCTTTGCCTGAACGGGCTTTGGATGCAGCGCCTGACCGTGGGTTGGCTGGCGTGGGAGATGACCGGATCGCCCAGTTTCGTGGGGGGGCTGGTGGCCTTCCTCAGCTTCGCGCCGTCCATGATTACGGGACCGTTCTTTGGCGTATTGGTGGACCGGGTGCGGGTCAAGCTGGCCGCCCTTGCCACGCAGGGGGGGGCCATGCTGTTGCTGTCCAGCCTGTTGCTTCTGTCCTGGGCCACCGGCGCAATCTCGCCCGTCCTTCTGGCGGTGATTTCCTTTGCCCAGGGCATTGTCGCCTCGGCCCACAACCCGGTGCGCATGTCGCTGGCCCCCCCGCGCCTGGCCCCCCCGCGCCTGGTGCCGCCGCCTGCGGTGCCCTCGGTGGTGGCGTTGGTGGCGATCAATTTCAACATGGCGCGGCTGGTCGGCCCGGCGCTGGCCGGCTGGATCATCGCCACCTGGGGGGGTATCGGCACGGTGATGGTGCTGCAGGCCCTGTGCTACCTGCCGTTTCTATTGGCACTCAGCGCGCTCAGGCCGCGTGAAAAGACCCGGCGCGGGCAGAAGCCGCCGTTCCTTCAGGCGCTCACCGATGGCATTCGCCATGCCGCGCGCGTGCCGCATATTCGTCACGCGATCCTGGCCACCGGCATCTTCGCCTTCGTCATTCGCGGCGCGCTGGAGATCCTGCCGGTTGTCGCCGATGGCATCTTCTCGAAAGGCCCCCCCGCCGGGCTGGGTGTGCTGACCGCTTGCGCGGGTGCAGGTGCGCTGGTCGCGGGCTTCATCAAGGCGTTGACGCCCGCCCAGGCCGAAGGGCAGCTGCCGCGCTGGGCCCTGACCCTGACCCTGATTGGCATGGGCGCGGTCATGGTGATGGGTCAGTCCGGCAACTGGCCGCTGACGCTGGCCATCGTGACCGGGTTGGGCTTTGCAAGCTCCGTGTCCGGCATTTCCATGCAGACCGCTGTGCAAACCGGGCTGGATGACGACTTGCGGGGGGGCCGGGTGATGAGCCTTTGGGCCATGGTCGGCATCGGTGCCGCTGCGGCCGGGGGGGCAGGGGGGGCCCTGGGTGTGATGGTCGAGCTGATCGGCTTTCCCGCCACACTGGGTCTGGCGGGCGGGGGGGCGGGTGTCGTGGCGCTGGGCGGCCTGATGCTGCGCCTGCGTTAGCGCCGCCCTATTTCAGTGCCTCCAGCAGAGTGACGGACGGCACCCCCCGGTTTCGCGCAAGCCTCGGCTCGCCTCATAGGCGCGGATCGCCGCGCGGCCCTTCTCGCCGATCACCCCCCCATCCGGGTTGCCGGCATTGAACCCAGCCGCATTCAGCCGCCGCTGTAACGTCATGCGCTGATCGGTGGTCATGCCCCCCCAGGGCCTGTCGGGAAAGCCTGACCGGATCGGCCCGCCCCCCCCGGCGATGCGATCCGACAGGTGTCCCACCCCCCCGATCACATAGCTGTCGGCGTAATTGTAGCCTTTCAGCACCTGAAAGTTCTCCCAGATCATGAAGCGGGGGGGCCGCGCGGACCGGCGGGCAGGATGATCCCGCCCTTGCCGTGATCTGGCAACGCCCCCCCGCCACCGGGCAGACGGACACCCAGCCCTGCCCAGTCCTTGCGGCTGCGTTTCAACACCCGCCCGGTCAGCCCCCCCGGATCGAACCCGTCGGGCAGAGCAACTTCGACACCCCCCCAGGGCTGCCCTTTGCGCCACCCCCCCAGTGCTTTCAGATAGGCGGCGGTTGAGGCCAGCGCGTCGCGCGGATCGTCGCCCCCCCAGATATCGCGCGCGCCGTCGCCGGTGCCATCCACCGCATGGGCGAGGTAGGTCGAGGGCATGAATTGCGTATGCCCCCCCATGGCACCCGCGTGGCTGCCGACCATCTGGCCGGGGGGGCTGGCATGGCCTTTCTGCAGGATCTTCAAGGCGGCGATCAGCTCGTCCTCGAACCGTCCGGCACGGCGGCCTTCGAAGGCCAGCGTCGCCAGGACCGAAATCACCGGCTGCGACCCGCGAAACCCGCCAAAGCTGCTTTCCATGCCCCCCCAGATCGCCACCACGACCTCGGCGGGGGGGACACCTGTGCGTTTCTCGATCCGGCGCAGGGTGTCCGCCCATTTGCGCAGGGCGCGTTGCCCGCCCGAGATCCGGCCTGCGGATGCGGCCGAGGCCAGATAGTCCTGCATCGGCTTGGCCACTTCGGCCTGACGCTGATCCAGCTCGATCACCTTGGGCAGGTAGCGCACCCCCCCGGCCAGACCCTTGTCCAAGGTGGCCCGGCGAAGACCTGCATCGCGCGCGCGGTTGCGAAACCCGTCCAGCCAGGCGTCGAAACCTGTTCGTGCCCACAGGGGGGGCATGGCCGCACCCAGTCCAAGGCCGGCCACCCCCCCGCCCAGCATGATCCGCCGTCTGTCGATCCGCATTCCTGTGCCTCCGATGTGTTCATTTCACCATAGGGGGGGGATGCGCCCGTGGTGACAGGGGGGGACAGGGTGACGAATTTCCCCCCCATAGGCAAGGACCTGCGCGTGTCGTCCGGCTTCTGGTCGGTCACACAGGGTCACGCGCAGGACATGGCACTGCAACAATTCACTTTTCTGCCCCCCCTCACAAGTTTTTGTGATCGCCTTTTTTCGGGGGGGCGATTTTCGCACTGTTTCGTGAGCTGCGCGTCCCCCCCATGTACTCTCCGTTTTTCCAGCCCTGCTTGAGGCGCACATATGCTGTGCAAAAGGGCACAATACCCTGCTCGCCGGGCACGGTTTTCAAGGACAAAAACGCGTGAAAATCCGGGAGCGGTTCGTGAGTTTGAAACCGGATTTGGCGTCCCTAGTTTGTTTGGTGTCGGGCAGACAGCCCAGCAAGAAAACACACTCCCACGGGCCCAGTGCCCATCCCTGAAAGGATACATATCATGAAACGCATCATCGCCACTTCCGCCCTTGCCCTGGTTACCCTGGCGGGCGCTGCTCAGGCTGCTTCCGTTACCTCCGCCGACCTGCACGCGATCAGCAACTACGTACCCAACACCGTTGCCGTCGAAGACCTGTCGGACACCCAGGTGCGGAAAGTTCTGAACGCGATCCACTCGGGTGACAGCGAAGGCGAGAAGCGCCAGATCGTTCGCGCTCTGCTGAACTGATTACCACTCACGAAACCCACTCAAGACCACCACTCACGGGCCCAGTGCCCATCCCTGAAAGGATACATATCATGAAACGCATCATCGCCACTTCCGCCCTTGCCCTGGTTACCTTGGCCGGTGCCGCCCAGGCCGCTTCCGTTACCTCGGCGGACCTGCACGCGATCAGCAACTACGTGCCCAACAACGTTGCCGTCGAAGACCTGTCGGACACCCAGGTGCTGAAAGTGCTGAACGCCATCCACTCGGGTGACAGCGAAGGCGAGAAACGCCAGATCGTGCGTGCCCTGCTGAAGTGACACCCGGTCATCCCTCACCACGCGCCTCCCTCCCAGGCGCGTGGTGATCCCTCAAGGGCCGCTCCGACATCGGGGGGGCGGCCTTTCGCATTTCACGGCACAGGTCTACATGCGATCCGGTTCGAAACCCGGTGTGCCTGCTTTCTCCGGATGTCGCTTTACATCCAGCCGCTTCAGCATCTCGGTCGACCCTCCTCGCCCGTCATGCCGCCATCCCGGCGGGCGCACGGCATAGTTCCAGCGGTCGCGCCAGGTCACGCCCGGCTGCATCCAGTCGCGTGCGATCGCGACCCATTCGTGAAACGCCACGCGCAGCGGGTTGAACGTGCCGATATTGTGCACCAGGCCATAATCCACCGGCTCGCTTTCCTGCTCGGGCACGAAGGTGCCGAACATCCTGTCCCAGATGATGAAAACACCGGCGTAATTGGCATCCAGGTATCGCGCATTGCGCCCGTGGTGCACCCTATGGTGGCTCGGCGTATTCATCACCGCCTCGAACCAGCGCGGGCATTTGTCGATCGCTTCGGTGTGGATCCAGAACTGATAGATCAGGTTCAGCCCGCCCACGAAGAAGATCATCGCCGGATGGAACCCCCCCATCAACACCAGCGGTGCGCGCACCACCATCATCAGGGTAAAGGTCCCGGTCCAGGTCTGCCGCAGCGCCGTGGTCAGGTTGTAATGCTGGCTGGAATGGTGGTTCACATGGCTGGCCCAGACCCAGCGGATGCGGTGGCCGAAACGATGCACCCAGTAATAACGCAGGTCATCCAGCACGAAACACAGCGCAATGACCCACCAGGCATGGCCCAGATCCAGCGGCGTGATCCGCCACAGGAGCATGAAAAACCCATAGGTGATGAAGCCCAGCACGATCCCGGCGATGACATTGCCCACCCCCCCCATGGCCAGCGAGGTCATCGCATCCTTCGTCTCATACCGTCCGCCACGTTTCCTGACGAAGATCCAGACCATCTCGATCACGATCAGCGCGACGAAACCGGGCACCGCGTAGTTCACCACGTCAGGGTAGCTCATGTGGCCTCCTCGATCATGTTCTGCCAGGTGGGGGGGATCTCGTCCGGGGGGGTCAGCTCGACCACCACCGAGGGCGCGGCGAAGTCATTCAAGATGACGCGCAGCCCCCCCCTGCGATGCGGACGTGTGGTGGCTCCGGCCAGATCATGGCTTGCGCTGTCCAGTCCCATCACCCAGATCAGCCCCCCCAGCCCGCGCCGGTTGCGCACCAGAGCGGCCTTGCCGCTGGCCGCGACTGTGATGGCCAGGGGGGGCGGTGCAGTCGGGTTGTCCGCCGCCCATTCGGCATGTGCCACAGCGTCGTCCGTGAACCGCAATTCCCGGTCGAACCCCCCCATCAGGCGCATCATGATCCAGACCGCGGCCAGACCGACCGCGACTATGGATGCCAGAACCTCCAGCGGCATCGCTTTCCTCCCCCCTTTGAGGGGGGGAAGTATGAGCGGCTTGCCCACCGCCTCGTCAACGGTGCCGTGAGGTCAGGTCGCGCCGCCGCCCCCCCCGCCGCGGCTCCCACCCTTTGTATCGGTGTGTATGCCGTGGGCGGTTGCCTCCCCCCCACCCCCCCGCCACGCCGGCGCGGCCTTGAGAGGTGCCAATCCGTTTCTCTCTTGTCCTTGCCAGAAATGTCTCGGGGGGGGCGGACCGCGCGGGGGGGGCTGGCCCCCCCCGGCACGCGACACGTGCCTTTCAGCGCTCGCGGTGCGTGGCGCCGCTGCCCTTTCTCCGCAAGCTACGCAGCTTTCGCGGCGCATAGCGCCGCTGTCGCCCTCCGCAAGCTACGCAGCTCTCGCGGTGCTTGGCACCGCTGCCGCCCTCCGCGCTTTTGGCTTTGCCAAAAGCGCTACGCCCAACCCCCCCTGACAAGCCGAAGGCGCGGGCAGGGGGGGGCGGGAGCGCCCCCCCGTTTGCGGAAAGCTTAACCCTCGGCGGGTTCCATCGTCATCAACGCGCGCAGGATGGCTTTGGCACTTTCCGAGTTCCATTCCGCGTCGCCGACCAGCCGCGCGACCTCCTGGCCCTCGCGGTTCAGAACCACCGTGGCGGGCAGGCCCAGCACGCCCATCTCGCGGGCCAGCGTCTGACGCGGGTCCAGCAGGACCGGCAGGGCAGTCACCCCCCCGGCCTCGTCAAAGAACTTGCGGATCGCCGGCAGTTTGTTGCGCCCAGTGGCGATGGTCACGACCTGGAGATCCGCGCCGCCCAGTTCACGCTGCAGCGCGTCCAGCGCCGGCATTTCCTTGCGGCAGGGCGCACACCAGGTGGCCCAGAAGTTCAGCACGACGACCTGACCGTGATATTCGGCCAGCGTATGTTCGCCGCCATCCGCATCGGTAAACACCGCCTGGCCCGCCGGTTTCGGCTCCGAATGGATGCCCAGTTTCTGCATCGACCCCCCCTCGCGCAGCGCCTGCAAAGCGGTGACATCGGCCACCGCAGCATTTGCACCCAGCATCAGCGCCGTATAAAGCAGGGCAGACCGAATGATAGACATGAGACCTCCGAGACCTCGCCATGAATGATTCCAAACAAGCCAATGCCATGTGGGGGGGCGGCCGTTTCGCCGCCGGACCCGACGCGATCATGGAGGCGATCAATGCCTCGATCGGGTTCGACAAGCGTATGGCCAGACAGGACATCGAAGGCTCGCGCGCCCATGCCGCCATGTTGGCCGCCCAGGGCATCATCACAGATACCGACGCCGAAGCGATCCGTGAAGGGCTTCTCACGGTCTTGTCAGAGATCGAGGGCGGTTCTTTCGCCTTCTCCACCGCGCTCGAGGACATCCACATGAATGTCGAAGCGCGGCTGAAAGAGGTGATCGGAGAGCCCGCAGGCCGTTTGCACACAGGGCGTTCGCGCAATGACCAGGTGGCGACCGACTTCAAATTGTGGGTCCGCGACCAGTTGGATGCGGCCATTTCCGGGCTCGAAGCGCTGATCCGCGCCCTGTTGTCGCAGGCCGAGGCCGGGGGGGCGGATTGGGTCATGCCTGGCTTTACCCATTTGCAGACCGCTCAGCCCGTCACCTGGGGGGGCCACCACATGATGGCCTATGTCGAGATGTTTGGCCGTGACATGTCCCGTTTTCAGGACGCGCGCAAGCGCATGAATGAAAGCCCGCTGGGCGCGGCTGCGTTGGCGGGCACCGGCTTCCCGATCGACCGCCACATGACGGCTGAGGCGCTGGGGGGGTTTGACCGCCCCCCCGCTGCCAACTCGCTGGACGCCGTGTCGGACCGCGATTTCGCGCTGGAGTTCCTCGGCGCGGCCTCGATCTGCGCCATGCACCTCAGCCGTTTCGCCGAGGAACTGGTGATCTGGTCGTCCGCCCAATTCCGCTTCGTTGCCCTGTCGGACCGCTTCTCGACCGGGTCCAGCATTATGCCGCAGAAAAAGAACCCCCCCGACGCCGCCGAACTGATCCGCGCCAAGGTGGGCCGGATCATGGGGGGGGCGAACGTGGGCCTCATGACCGTGATGAAGGGTCTGCCCTTGGCCTATTCCAAGGACATGCAGGAAGACAAGGAACAGGTCTTCGACGCCGCCGACTCGCTGATGCTGGCACTGGCTGCCATGACCGGCATGGTCAGCGACATGCAGGCCAATACCGAAAGCCTTGAGGCTGCGGCCTCGTCCGGTTTCTCGACCGCCACGGATCTGGCCGACTGGCTGGTGCGGGCGCTGAACATGCCGTTCCGCGACGCCCATCACGTGACCGGCTCGCTGGTCGCCATGGCGGAAGCGAAGGGCTGCGATCTGCCCGATCTGAGCCTCGCCGACATGCAATCGGTGCACGGGAACATCACGGACGAGGTTTTCGGCGTGCTGGGCGTGCACAATTCGGTCGCCTCGCGCACCAGCTACGGCGGCACCGCGCCGTCCGAGGTGCGTGCGCAGGTGGCCCGCTGGCAGGAGAAGCTGAAATGATCCGAGCAACCCTGATCCTCGCCTTTCTGGCGCTCGCCGCCTGTGGTGCAGACGGTGAACCGATTCCGCCCGGTGCGGAAAGCGCTCAGGCTGATCCCGGTTCTGTTGCGCCAGTTCGGCGTAGAAATCGGCAAGGCGGCGTGTCCCATGTTGTGGTGCCACCATGTCCTGCGCGCTGGCGGCCAGGAAGAACTCGACCGGTCCCCCCCAAATCCGTTGCGGGGGGGTGAGCGGCTTCAGAACCGCCAGACCGGTCTGTGCGACCGCGCGGGGGGGCAGGTGGCCGATCCGCGCCGGGCGGTCCAGGGCGGCGAATGCCGTGTGCGCAATCTGATCCAGCGTCAGCACCTCGGGCCCGCCAACCTCGATGTCCCTGGCACCTGTCTGCACGGCCTCCACGATCACCTTTGCCAGATCCGCGCCGTCAATCGGGTTCAGTCGCACCTGCCCGTCGCCCACCAGCCAAACCCGACCCCCCCTTGCCGCCATGTGAAAGACCTCTGCCAGGTCCGAAAAATAGCCTCCGGGTCGGATCACCAGACTGTCGATGGGCTGGGCGTGTAGGTGGGTGACAAAGCGTGCCTTGGCGGCGATGAGGGCTGACCGGACCGGGCCGCGGGTCAACACATGGACATAGCCGAACCGACTCACCCCCCCCGCGGCCAGGCTGGCGTCGAGCAGGTTGGCATTGGCGCGAAAGTCCACATCCTCATAGCTCAGCCATCCGCTTGCCGGGTAATGCCAAGCGCCGAGATCACCATGTCGGCCCCCCCGTTGAACAGGCCAGCAAGGGTTTCCGGCCGGGTCGCCTCGGCGCGCAGCAGGCGTATGCCGTCGGCAAAGGTCACGCTGGAGGTCGGGCGGACCAGCGCGCTGACCGAATGCCCATGCGCCGCAAAAGCCTGAACCAGGTGGCGACCCAGATAGCCCGATGCCCCCCCGGCAATGACGACTTTCATGGTGGATCCTCTTTTATGACCAATGGGTCATTATAAATGGTGCTTTTATTCTGACCGTCAAGTCACTAAAAGGAGGTAAGGAGGAAACATGCCAAAAATCGTCGACAAGGACGCCGCGCGCGCGGCCTTGCTGGACGCGGCGCAGCGGGTCATTGCCCGCGACGGTCTGGCGCAGGCCAAGATGGATGCCATCGCCGCCGAGGCCGGGGGGGTCGCGAAGGGCACGCTCTATCTGTATTTCAAAACCAAACAGGCCCTGATTGCCGCTTTGGTACGCCGCCATTTTTCGGCAGCCGAGGCCGGGCTGGCTGCCTTGCCTGCCCCCCCCGTGACGCCTGACGACTTCGTGTCAAACCTGCGGGCCGGGATGACGGAGTTCGGCCCAGGCCCCCCCGAGGCCCCCCCACGCCTGTTCTTCGAACTGTTCGGCTCGGGCCTGGCCGACCCCCCCGTCGTACGGGCAGAGGTGAAATCCGTGTTCGATCGCATGACCGCCCTGCTGGCCGGGCAGATCGCGGCGGTCGCGCCTGACGACCCCCCCGATCCCGAGGGACTGGCCGGTTTGCTGGTGGCGGCCATGGACGGGTTGTTGTTGCATCGCGGGCTGTTTGACACGCCACCGAAGGCGTGGGCCGCTCGCCTCGAAGCCCTCTGCACGTTGCTAACCGCGCGGCTCGCGCTTCCCAAGCCCGAGCATATCCGCTAACGCTTTGAAAAACGGAGCTTTGCCCATGTCCCCCCCGATCCGTATCACATACCTGATCCTGGCCCTCGCGGGTGCGGTGTTGCCCGGTCTGCATCTGATCGACCATTTCAGCACACAGGGCTGGTCCGTCCTGGGCTTGATCGACGCCTGGCGGGTCAACCCGGCGGGCAAGGCGGCGGCCTGGGATCTGCTGATTGCCGGGGGGGTGACGCTCACGCTCTGGATTGTGGTGGAGACCTGGGTGCGTAAGAACTGGTCCGCGCTTTGGGCCATCCCGGCGACCCTGTTGATCGGCGTGAGCTGCGGGCTGCCGCTGTATCTGTTTCTCAGGACGCGGCCGATTTAGGTTTCGAACGGCTTCGCCATCCGATCCGCCGGGGGGGGCTTTGCCCCCCCCGGACCCCCCCCAGGATATTTGGAGAAAGATGAAAGGGGGGGGAGCCTTGGGGGGGGCTGATTTGTTGAAATCTGGCACGGCTCTGCTATAGCGCCTTGAACCATTAGACGACAAAGGCCTGGCCCCCCCATGGACCATTTCCTCTACCGCGACGGCATCCTGCATGCCGAGGACGTTGCGCTGACCGATATTGCCGCGCAAGTCGGCACGCCCTTCTATGTCTATTCCACCGCCACGCTTCAACGCCATTTCAGCCTGTTTACCGAGGCGCTTTCGGGCATGGATCACCTGGTCTGTTTTGCCGTGAAGTCGAATTCCAACCTCGCCGTGCTGAAACTGCTGGGCGAGATGGGCGCGGGCATGGACGTGGTCTCGGGCGGCGAATATCGCCGCGCCATTGCCGCCGGTGTGCCCGGTGACCGCATCGTCTTCTCCGGTGTCGGCAAGACGCGCGAGGAAATGCGCCTGGTGCTGACCCAGGGCATTCGCCAGTTCAATCTGGAAAGCGAGCCCGAGATGCGCGCCCTGTCCGAGGTCGCGACCGAGCTGGGCGTCACCGCCCCCCCCGTTACCGTGCGCGTGAACCCGGATGTGGACGCCAAGACCCACGCCAAGATCGCCACCGGCAAGAGCGAGAACAAGTTCGGCATTCCGATTTCCCGCGCGCGGGAGGTTTATGCGAGATTGCCCGCCTGCCGGGGGGGCTGGAGGCGGTCGGCATCGACGTGCATATCGGCAGCCAGCTGACTGATCTGGAGCCTTCCGACAAGCCTACCAAAAGGTCGCCGAGCTGACCCGGCAGCTTCGCGCCGACGGGCATGACATTCGCCGTCTGGACCTGGGCGGCGGGCTTGGCATTCCCTACGAGCGTTCGAACGACGCGCCGCCCCCCCTGCCCATTGAATATGGCCAGGTGATCCGCGAGACCGTGGGCGATCTGGGCTGCGAGATCGAGATCGAGCCAGGCCGCCTGATTTCCGGTAATGCCGGGATCATGGTCACCGGTGTGATCTATGTGAAGGAAGGCGAAGGGCGCGATTTCCTCATTGTTGACAGTGCGATGAACGATCTTGTGCGCCCGGCCATGTACGAGGCGCACCACGATATCGTGCCCGTGACTGAGCCCGAACCGGGCGTCGAACAGGCGCGCTATGACATTGTCGGCCCGATTTGCGAGACCGGCGATACCTTCGCCAAGGAACGCGACATGGCACCGCTGAAGGCGGGCGATCTGGTCGCCTTCCGCTCGGCAGGCGCTTACGGCGCGGTCATGGCGTCGGAATATAACTCTCGCCCGCTCATTCCCGAAGTGCTGGTGATGGGGGGGGATCAATTCGCCGTCATTCGCGAACGTCCCACCTATGAAGAGATGCTGGAACGCGATACCATCCCCCCCGCATGGTTGTAACCCTGTGACGGAGGCACATGTCGCGTCCCACCCTGCCAGCTGACGCCACCCGGCGTCTGCGATGGCCCCCCCTGCGCCTGACGGCGGCGGGGGGGATGGTGGCGGAACGTCTGTGGCATGGCTTCTGGCCACTGGTCACGGTGCTGCTGGGCGGGCTGGCGCTGCTGGGGGGGTCTGGCGCGCTGAACAGTCTTGTTCCCCCCCCGTTCTGGACGGCTCTTGCGATTGGCGTGATCGCGCTTCTGGCCTTTGCCTGGGGGGGCGTGCGCCGTTTTGCCTGGCCCGCGCGGGGGGGCGAGGTGCTGGCGCGGCTGGATGCGACACTGCCGGGCCAACCCATCGCGGCCCTTCTGGACGATCAGGCCATTGGCCGCGCGGATGCGGGGGGGTCGCAGGGGGGGGTCTGGGCCGCGCATCAGGCCCGCATGGCGGCCCGGCTGAAGGGCGCGCGGCCGGTCGAACCCGACCTGCGGGTGGCTGCCGCCGACCCTTACGCCCTGCGGCTGGCGGCCCTTATCGCCGCGATCATGGTGGCCGGGTTCGGCTCGTTCTCCCGCGTGGCCGAGGTGTCCCTGCCCACCGGCCCCCCCGCCGCCCAGGCAGCGCTTGTCGCCAGTTGGGAGGGGGGGTGGGTGGAACCACCCGCCTATACCGGCAAGCCGAGCCTCTACCTCAATGACCAGCCCGCAGGCCCGCTTGCGGTGCCGATGGGCAGCCGCGTCACGTTGCGGCTTTACGGGCAGGAAGGCATGTTGGGCGTGATCCAGGATGTGACCGATGCGCCGCCGGAACCGGGCATTCCCTTCGAGATCACCCAGAACGGCGCGCTGGAGGTCACCGGCCCCCCCGGCGGTCGTGCCTGGCGTATTACCGCCATCGGTGACGTGCCCCCCCCTGCCGTGCGCGCCGAGGGCCCATTGGAACGCGCCCTGGACGGCACCATGACCCAGGCGTTTGTCGCCACGGATGACTATGGCGTTGTGGCGGGCCGGGCCGAGTTCACTCTGAACCTCGACACACTCGACCGCCGCCATGGCCTTTTGACGGACCCTGAGCCACGCGATCCTATCGTGGTTGACCTGCCCATGCCCTTCCGCGGTGATCGCGGTCTGATCGAAGAGGTGCTGCACGAGAACTTCATGCAGCATCCCTGGGCGGAAATGCCGGTCACGATGCGGCTGATTGCCGAAGATGCCGCCGGGCAGATGACGCAGTCGCAGGCGCAGGAGATCATCCTGCCCGGCCGCCGTTTCCTGAACCCGCTGGCCCAGGCGCTGATCGAACAGCGCCGCGATCTGCTCTGGACCCGCGCCAATGGTCCCCCCCGCGTGGCGCAGGTGCTGCGTGCGGTCGGCCATAACGCGGATGAGGATCTGTTTCCCAGCATCGGCCATTATCTGAAACTGCGCCTTGCGATCCGCGAACTTGAGGCGGCGATGGCCCCCCCGGAGCTGACCGGCGAGGCGCGCGACCGCATGGCTCAGGTGCTCTGGGACATGGCCGTGGCCATTGAAGAGGGCAGCCTGGGCGATGCGCTGGCCCGGTTGCAACGGGCGCAGGAACGTCTGGCCGAAGCGATGGAACAGGGGGGGGCCTCGCCCGAGGAACTGGCCGAGCTGATGGATGAGCTGCGCGAGGCGATGCGCGACTACATGAACCAGCTGGCCCAGCAGCAGCCACAGGGCGAACAGCCGCCGCCCGGCGAGAACATGATGACCATGACCCCCCCGCAGGATCTGGCCGATATGATGGAACGCATCGAAGAGCTGATGCGCGAGGGGGGGCGCATGGACGAGGCGATGGCGGCGCTGGAAATGCTGCGTGAGCTGATGGAGAACATGCAGGTCACTCAAGGCCAGCCCGGTCAGGGGGGGCAAAGCCCCCCGGTGAACAGGCGATGCAGGGGGGGTTGCAGGACACGCTGCGCAATCAGCAGGGCCTGTCGGATGAGGCCTTCCGCGACCTGCAGGAACAGGGCGGTGCGTCGTCCTCGGCGGGCGAAAGCGCCGAGAACGAAGGGCGCGACGGCGGTCAGGGCCGTGGCCAGGCGCATAGCGGCGAAGGCGGCGAGGGCGAGGGCTCGGATGGCGAGGATGGCCAGCAGGGCGATCTGGCCGAACGTCAGGGCCAGCTGCGCGACCAGTTGGAAGCCCAGCGGCGCGGCTTGCCCGGCGCGGGTACCGAGGAAGGCCAGGCGGCCCGCGATTCTCTGGGTCGGGCGGGCGACGCCATGGACGGTGCCGAACAGGCCCTGCGCGAAGGCGATATCGGCGAGGCGCTGGATCGCCAGGCCGAGGCGATGGAGGCGATGCGCGAAGGCATGCGCAACCTTGAAGACGCGATGCGCCAGGAACAGGCCGCGCGTCAGGGCCAACAGGGCACGGCGGCGGGTGAGCCGGGCCAGGAACGCAGTGATCCGCTGGGGGGGCGCGAGGCCGGGGGGGCCGGGGGGGGCATGACCGCCGACCAGGGCCCGCTGGCCGAGGGCGAAGACGTCTATCGCCGGGCTCAGGAACTGATGGAAGACATCCGCCGCCGGTCGGGCGAAGGGGGGGATCGCCCGCAGATCGAGCTGGACTATCTGAAACGCCTTTTGGATCAGTTCTGATCGCCCCCCCCGGCGGACCCAAAACTTTTCAGAAAAGTTTTGCAAATTTCTTCTGAAGAAATTTATTCCCCCCCTCTGGGGGGGCGCAGCGTCTGCGCTCCAAGTATCACGCCACCGGACTCAGGCCATGGCGCGCAGCACCTGACACGGACGACCCGGGCCAGGTGCCTGTCATGGATTGGTTTGTGGGTTAGCAACAGCATGACGCCGCCTCACAACGTCAGAAGACCCGCAAAGGCCGGAAGAAATCAGCAGTCATGGGCCTACCCCCCCTCGGCCGCCCCCCCCTGCTGCATCTTGCCAATGGCGCTTTGCAACAGCCCGTCCAGGGCCATGCGTGCTTTGTCGATCAGGGCGACATAGGCCTCCAGATAGGGTTTGAGCGCGGGCACGGCCTCGGCCAGTTGCGGCGCAAAGCTGTAAAGCAGGGCGATCACGGCCGCCAGCACCAGCATCATCAGGAAGCCACGGCGAAACCCGCCGCGCTTGGCCGGGGGGGCGACGGTGGCATCGGGGGGGGCAGGTTGCCCGGATCGGTTCCGTCGCCATCCAGGGTCGAGCTGATCTCTTCGATATCCGGCAACAGGTCGCGCCGCGCGCCGCTGTCCTCGCCTCATCGGGCATTTCGTCCAGCCCGCGCAGCCGGGCCATGCGTTCCTGCACCGTGCGGCGGCGTGCGTCTTCGGGGGGGTCCGCGTCGTCCAATCCCAGGTCCGGCTGGCTTTCCAGCTGCTCCTGGTCATGGGCGCGCTGCTCCATCTCGAATTCGGCTTCCTGGCGCAGAATATCGCGCACCCCCCCATCGTCCAGCGCCTGCGGCGTCGGGGGGGCGGGGGGGGCAGGTCCGGTTCGGGGGGGGCATCTTCGTCTTCGGGGGGGTCCACCTCGGGGGGGGCGGAGGCCTCTTGAGGCGCGGGGGGGTCGGGTGTGGGCTCGGGGGGGTCCGGCACCGGCTCCTGTGCCGTATCCGCCTCGGTCATGCTGTCCGGTTCGGCCACCGGAGGCACCGTGCCCAGTTCTTCGGCCAGTTCGGCATCCTGATCAGGGTGTTTCTGGAACCAGCCATGGCCGCAGTTCGAACACTGCACATCGCGTCCGGTGTCAGGAATGACCCGGTCGTCCACTTCGTACTGCGCCCCCCCGCAATTCGGGCAAACAAGTCGCATCTCTGCCCCCCCCGTTTCTGTGCCTCTTTGGCGTGCCTCACCCGCCTTTTGCCCCCCCGCAGTATGGGTGCAAACAGATGGAAAATCAAACCTTTGCAACGGGCGCATTGAAACAGGCGGAAAGGTGAGGCAAAACGGTCCCAAGACCCCCCCGTGATAGAGGCCCCCCCCTGTGATCGAGCTTGACGATGTTTCCTACGGCTATGGCGGTGGCACGCTTCTGACCGGCCTGAATCTGACCCTGGCGCCGGGATCGTTCCATTTCCTGACCGGACCCAGCGGTGCGGGCAAGACCACGCTGATGAAGCTGTGTTATGGCGAACTGATTGCCACCAAGGGGGTCGGTGAACCTGTTTGGACAGGACGCTCGCGCGATGGGCCGCGATGATGTGGCGATGATCCGCCGCCGCGTCGGCGTCGTGCACCAGGACTGCCAGTTTCTGGATCACATGACCCTGGCCGAAAATGTCGCGCTTCCGCTGACCGTCTCGGGCCGTGCGGTCGATGGCGGCGAGTTGACCGAGCTTCTGAAATGGGTGGGGGGGCTTGAGGCACAGGCGGGGGGGGCCCACCCGCCCGAACTGTCCGGCGGCGAACGCCAGCGCGCGGCGCTCGCCCGTGCGGTCATCATGTCGCCCGAGGTCATCCTGGCCGATGAGCCCACCGGAAACGTGGACTGGGAAATGTCGCTGCGTCTTTTGACCCTGCTGGTTGAACTCAACCGCATGGGCAAGTCGGTGCTGATCGCCACCCATGACATGCATCTGATCCGCTCCGCCAAGGCGCAGGTGCAGGCGCGGGTGCTGCGGATCTCGGATCAACAACTGCAAGCAGCGGGGGGGGCGGACCTGTGAACAAGCTCCTGTCGAAATCCCTGCACTTTCTGGGCGGGGGGGACGCCCAATCCGACCGCGTGGTGCCGCCCACCGGCTTTACCGCCCGGCTGACCACCTTTGCCGCCGCCGCCATGGCCTTCCTGACCGTCTTCGCGCTGGCCCTGTCGCTGGCCACCGGGCGGCTCGCGGACCGCTGGGGGGGGCAGAGCTGGGGGGGGAAAGCTCGACCATTCGCGTCTCGGCCCCCCCCGAAGGCAGATCGACGCGCAGGTGCTGGCGGTGATGGAGGTGCTGGTCACCACCCCCCCCGGCGTGAAGGATGCCCGCCCCCCCTTGTCGGACGAAGAACAATTCGCGCTGCTTGAACCCTGGTTCGGCCCTGACCTGCCGCTGGATACCCTGCCGATCCCGCGCCTGATCGAGGTGATCGAGGAGGGCGAGGGCTATGATGCCGATGGGCTGCGCGCCCGTCTGGCCGGTGAGGCACCGGGGGGGGCGGTGCTGGACGATCACGCGCGCTGGCGCGAACCGCTGGTCAATGCGGCCAATCGCCTGCGGTCGCTGGGGGGGCTTCTGTCGATCCTTCTGATCGCCGCGACGACCGGGGGGGTGATGATCACGCTGGCGGCGTCTGCGGCCCTGAGCGCGAATGCCCAGGTCATTCGCGTGCTGCGCCTGGTCGGCGCGCGTGACGCCTATATCGCCCGCGCCTTCGTGCGGCGCTATACCTTGCGGGCGCTGGCCGGTGCCGGGGGGGTTGGCACGCTTCTGGGCATGGGCGCGGTCGCCGCGCTGCCTTCGGCGGATGCCGCGGGCGGTTTCCTGACCGGGCTTGGCTTTCGGGGGGGCCTGCATTGGCTCTGGCCGCTGGCCATTCCGCCGCTCGCCGCGCTCGTTGCCTTCGCCGCCACCCGCAATGCGGCCATCACCACCTTGAAGGAGCGCAGCTGATGCGACATGCCCTGCAATGGATCCTGTCCCTGATCTTCATCATCCAGATGTATCTGGCGATGATCGTGCTGGCCCTTTATTTCACCCCCCCCTGACCCTGTTCGGCCGCCACTGGGCTTTCCGTGCCGTGCATACCTATTGCCGCTACGTGCGCTGGAGCGCGGCGCGCATCGTCGGTCTGCGCAGCGAAATCCGTGGCGAGGTACCCACCGGCGAGGCGATCATCGCCTCCAAACACCAGAGTTTCTTCGACATCATCATGATCGTCAGCGCCGTGCCCGCGCCGAAATTCATCATGAAGAAGGAAATCCTCTGGACCCCCCCGATCGTCGGCTACTATGGCAAGGCGCTGGGCTGCATCCCGGTTGATCGCGGCAAGCGCGGCCAGGCAATCAAGAAGATGGTCGCGGATGTGAAATCGGGTGCCTCGGCTTTTGGCCAGCTGATCATCTTTCCCCCCCAGGGCACCCGCGTCGCCGCCGGGGGGGCGCATAAGAAATACAAGATCGGCACCGGTGTGCTCTATACCGAAACCGGTCGCCCCCTGCGTGCCCGCCGCCACCAATGTTGGCGTGTTCTGGAAGCGCCATGGCATCATGCGTTATCCGGGTCTGGCGGTGGTCGAGTTCCTGCCGCCGATCGAACCGGGGGGGCTGGAGATCGACCCTTTCATGGCCCAGATGGAACAGGCGGTCGAGCAGACCTCAAACCGGTTGATGAAGGAAGCAGGTTTTGAAGTATCTCAAGACAGTTGAAGACCTCGAACAACTCTACGGCACGCCCGGCGAGGCCAGCCTGGTCAAGGTCGCCCGCCAGCTGACCCCCCCCTGCTATCGCGCCTGGATCATGGCCAGCCGCTTCTGCGTGCTGACCACCGTGGGGGGGGACGAGGGCACCGATGGCAGCCCGCGCGGCGACGACGGGCCGGTCGTGCTGGAGCTGGATGACAAACACCTGGCCCTGCCGGACTGGCGCGGCAACAACCGCATCGACAGTTTACGCAATATCATCCGCGACCCGCGCGTGTCGCTCATGTTCATGGTGCCCGGCTCGACCAATGTGGTGCGTGTGAATGGTGCTGCGCGATTGACCGATGACGCCGACCTGCGGACCGTTTCGAACGGGACGGCAAACAGCCTCGCACGGTGATCGTCATCAAGATTGCCGAGATCTACAGCCAATGCGCCCGTGCCATCATGCGCGCGGGCCTGTGGTCCCGCAACGATGCCGACAGCCTGCCCACCGTCGGTGACATGCTGCGCGAAGCCACTTCCGGGGGGGACTTCGACGGTACAACCTACGACGCCGATTGGCCCGCCCGCGCCGCCACATCCATGTGGTAAGCCGGACCGGGCCCTTCATCTTTCCAGAAGTATCCTGGGGGGGGAATGACATGCCGTCAGGCGTGTCAGGGGGGGGCAACGCCCCCCCACTCCCGAGGCGTAGCCGAGGCATCCAGCGCGGCGCAGCCGCACCATTGGGTCACGCAGGCTGGATTACGCGGCCAGACCCTTTGATCCCATCTTCAGGAACTTCTCGCGCCGCGCCTTCAACAGCGCGTCGCCCTTGGCCTGTTTCAGCAGCGCCTTCAGCTCCACCTCAAGCGCACGGCCCACGGCGGCGATGGTCTCGTCCCGGCCACGCTGCGCGCCGCCCACGGGCTCAGCAATGATCCGGTCGATCACGCCCAGTTCCTTCAGGTCCTGCGCGGTCAGGCGCAACGCCTCGGCGGCCTCGCGCATCTTCTCGGCATCCTTCCACAGGATTGAGGCGCAGCCCTCGGGGGGGCTGATCACCGAATAGATCGAATGCTCCAGCATCATGACGGTGTTGGCGGTGGCCAGCGCCACGGCCCCCCCGCCCGAGCCGCCTTCGCCGATGATCACCGAGATGACCGGGCTTTTTACGTTCAGGCTGCGCTCGGTCGCGCGGGCAATGGCCTCGGACTGGCCGCGTTCTTCGGCCCCCCCTTGCCGGGATAGGCGCCGGGCGTGTCCACCAGGGCCACGATCGGCAGGCCGAAGCGGTCGGCCAGATCCATCAGGCGAATGGCCTTGCGATAGCCTTCCGGGCGCGCCATGCCGAAGTTGCGTTCGATGCGCGATTTGGTGTCATGGCCCTTTTCCTGGCCCATGACCACGACCGGCATGTCACCGATCCGCGCCAGCCCGCCCATCACGGCATGGTCATCGGCAAAGTTCCGGTCGCCGGCCAGCGGCGTGTATTCGTCAAACAGCGCCTCGATGTAATCGCGGCAATGCGGGCGGTCCGGGTGGCGCGCGACCTGGCATTTGCGCCAGGCGGTCATGTCCGTGTAAAGCTCGGCCAGCAGTGCCTCGGCCTTCTTGTCCAGCGCGGATGCCTCTGCCTCCACGTCCATTTCCTCGTTCGCCCGAGCAAGCGCGCGCAGCTCTTCTGCCTTGCCTTCGATCTCGGCCAGGGGGGGTTTTTCGAACTCGAGGTAGTTGGTCATGGGGGGGAACTCCCGCTGTTTGCTTGGGGGGGCGATATATGGACCTGACCGCAGGTCAATGCAACTCACCCATTATGCTTTGTCCTCTATGATCTGTCCTCTCTGGGTCGCCAAGCGCGGTATCCGCAGCTGGTGCGCGCGGGCGGCCCCCCCTTGGGATAGCGTTGCAGCTCGGTCCCGGCCAGACCTGCGTTCGTCAGCATCCCCCCCGTGACCTGGGCCGGTCGATAAGCGCGGTGCCCCCCCCAGACCCACCGCAGAAGTGCTGTGCACCAATGCGGACGCGACACTGACAGGTAAAGCCGCCCGCCGGGGGGGCGCACCCGGCTGGCCAGCCAGGTCACCGCGCCCGCCGGATCGTCCAGATGTTCCACCACATGGGCGCAAAGCACCGCGTCATAGCCGGCCTCGGGCACCTCGACACTGCCCAACCCGCCACGGATCACCCGTGTGGCGGGCGACATCGCGTCCAGCCGCGCCTGGGCAACCTCCAGCATTTCCGCCACCGGGTCCACCAGATCCAACCGCTCCGGTCTGGGGGGGCGGCCTTGCAGAAAGGCCTCGGCAAAGGCCCCCCCGCTGCCGGTGCCCATGTCCAGCACATGGCGCGCCGCCGGGGGGGCGTTGTGGAACAGGGCCGCGTAGGCCTCCGGATAGCCCAGCCGGGCCAGGCCTTCCTGCCAGCCCTGCGCGGCTTCGGCGTATTTTCCGATCAGGCTTTGGCTCTTTCTCATGCGGGCAGCCTAGCGGCCCGCCAACGGCTCCGGCAAGGGGGGGGAAGGGCATGGGCTTGGCATGGGCGACGGAACCTGCGGCGCGGCGCGTATCAGTTCTGTCCCCCCCCGTCGAGGAGCCCGCCATGCCCGCCCAGCCCCCCCACGCCCATCCTGAGCGCCCCCCCCGCCCCCCCGCGCCCTGACTGTGACCGCCTGATCCTGCTGCTTGCGCTCAGCCTTGGTATTGTCGCCACATCACAGACCCTATGGTTCGGACCGATGCCTGAGGGGGGGCCGCCCCCCCCGCTGGGCCACTTCTGACGCACAGGTCCGATTTTCGCGCAATTCAGCAAGATTTGTGGCATGTCCAACGGGCATGACATGAGGGCGATTTGCAACGGAGGCACCATGGACCACGCATATGAAGACCGGCTGATCCGGGTGTTGCATTACATCCACGACCATCCGGATGGGGGGGATCTGTCCCTGGATACCCTTGCGGATGTGGCGGCGATGAGCCGGTTTCACTGGCATCGTGTCTATCACGCCATGACCGGCGAGACCTGCGCCCAGACCGTGCGGCGCATGCGCCTGCATCGGGCCGCGGGGGGGCGGCTGGTGCGTGAAGAAACCCCCCCGGTCGACCGGATTGCGCGGGACTGCGGCTATGACAATGTCAAAAGCTTCGCGCATGCCTTTCGCGCCACCTATGGCCAAACCCCCCCCGTTGCCTTTCGCAAGACCGGGCGCCTGGACGCGCCCGCTCTGATATTGCGAGAGAAAGGAGACCTCATGCACCCCCCCATTGATATCCGTGACATGCCCGCCCGCCAGGTGATTGGTATTACCCACATCGGCCCCCCCTACATGAGCATCGGCAAGGCGTTCGAGGAACTGGGCGCGCGGCTTGCTTCGCGCGGGCTTTTCCCCCCCCAATGCGGCCCGGTGCTGGCGATCTATCGCGACGACCCCCCCTCGGCGGTGCCGGAGGATCAACTGCGCTCGCTCGCCGGGGGGGCCGAATGGCGCGGCGGTGACCTGCCCGACGGGTTCGACGCGGACAATATCCCCCCCGCCGGCCGCGCCGCCGTCATGACCTTCAAGGGGGGGCCCTATGCGCAGATCAAATCGGGCTATGATCAGCTCTACGGCACCTGGTTGCCGGGGGGGTCGGGCGAAGAGCCGGGCGATGGCCCCCCCTGCTACGAGATCTACCTCAACGACCCGCGCAGCACCCCCCCGCCAGAAGAGCTGCTGACCGAGATCTGCATGCCGCTCGCGCCGCGCTGAGGGCGACAAATGAAAACCGCTGGCGGGACGCCCCCCCGCCAGTGGTCATGTCTCTACCGGCGCGCGCGCACCTATTTTGCGCTGGCCAGCTCGATCAGCGCGGCGAATTGCTCCGCCGACAGCACCTCGCGCCAATGGTCGGTGCAGTTTGACCGCATCATGACCATCTTGGTCTCGTTTGCGCCGATTTGCGCGGCCAGGGCCTCGCGGGTCTCGACCGGTGCGCCGTCGATGATCGCCTGGCGCATTTCGGCGCGCAGGGCGACGGTTTCGGCTTCCAATGCCTTGCGATGCGCAGGCATGGAGGCCACCCAGTTCTTCACATCGTCGCGCTGCGCCGCGTCCAGGTTCAGCACGTCCATGTTCTTGGCCAGAAGGCCGGTCAGTTGGATGACCGGGCGTGACAGGCCCGTTTCGGCCGGGTTTGACGGGGGGGTCATCTCGGCCAGGGCGGCCCCCCCGCTCAGGCCCAGGCTCAGGGCAAGGGGGGGCAGGGCGAACAGAAAGGGTTTCATGACAGTTCCTCATGGTTGTGATTTGCGTCCTGAGGCGGGCGTCGTCACGGCCCGCGCCCACTCTAGGGCCGGGGGGGGCGGGCGGGGGGGCCATGCGGCCAAGTGACCTGCGACATTCAAGCCGCGCTGATCTGCGCCATCAATTCTTCTGTTTTGACAAGGGCTTGTTCAGGCTCAAGACAGGGAACAGAGGAGCCCGCGATGGATATTGCCCAACACAAGACCTCCGACAACCTGCGCGGTGCGGCCTGGATGGTGGCCGCGATGACCGGGTTTGCGGTCGAGGATATGCTGATCAAGCTTGCGGCGGCGGATATGCCGGTGGGGGGGCAGGTCGTGCTGATCTTCGGTCTGGGCGGCATGGTGGTCTTTGCCGCGCTGTGCGCGCGGGCGGGGGGGCAGGGGGGGCTGTGGCACCCGGCAATGGCCTCGCGCGCCATGGCCGCGCGCAGCCTGTCTGAAGTCATCGGACGTCTGTTCTTTGCGCTGGCCATCACGCTGACCCCCCCGCTCAGCTCGGCCTCGGCGATTCTGCAGGCCACGCCGCTGGTGGTGGCGCTGGGCGCGGTGGTGTTCTTTGGCGAACGGGTCGGCTGGCGGCGCTGGCTGGCAATCCTTGTGGGTTTCGGCGGGGGGGTCCTGATGATCCTGCGCCCCCCCGGTCTGGACGGGTTCGAAGCGCTGTCGATTCTGGCCGTGGTGGCCATGCTGGGCTTTGCCGGCCGCGACCTGGGATCGCGCGCCGCGCCGCCGGGCATGTCCAACCTGCAACTGGGCGTCTTGGGTTTCGCCATGCTGGCGATATCTGGCGCGGTGATCCTGGCGGTCACGGGCGGTGCGGTGGTGCCTTCGGTCAGCGACTGGGTGGTGCTGGCGGCGATCATTGCCGTGGGGGGGGTCTTTGCCTATAACGGGCTGACCAGGGCGATGAGGACAGGAGAGATCAGCGTCGTCGCGCCGTTTCGGTATTCCCGCCTGATCATCGCGATGGTGTTGGCCGTGCTGGTCTTCGGCGAACGCCCGGACCTCTGGACCCTGGCGGGCAGCGTGGTGATCGTCCTGTCCGGGTTGGTCCTGATCAAACGCAGCTAAGCGGTGTCGCTTGCGCGACGCTTGAAAAGCACCGCCCACGAGGGCGGTGCCGTTTGGTGTGTGGGGGGGCGGGTGGCCCGACCCTGCTCAGCTGTTCGCGATCAGCTCGGCCTGGGCGACGATGACCTCGGCCTGTTTGATGCTTGCAATGTCTACCAGCCGACCCTTGTAGACCGTGGCACCTTCGCCGTTCGCCTTGGCCTGTTCCATCGCGGCCAGGATCTCACGTGCTTCTGTCACCGCTTCGTCCGAGGGGGGGGTGAAGACTTCGTTCGCCAGCGCGATCTGTTTCGGGTGGATCGCCCATTTGCCGACCATGCCCAGGGTGGCGGAGCGTTTGGCCTGGGCGATGTAACCCTCGTCATCCGAGAAATCGCCGAACGGTCCGTCGACCGGCAGCACGCCATGGGTGCGGCAGGCGGCGACGATGGCGGCCTGCGCCCAGTGCCACGGGTCGGACCAGTGCTTTTCACCCTCCCGCAGCATGTAGTAGTTTTCCTGCGTGCCGCCGATGCCGGTGGTCTGCATGCCCATGGAGGCCGCGAAATCAGCGGCACCCAGCGACATGGCCGCCATGCGCGGGGGGGAGCGGCGGCGATTTCCTCGACATGGGCGATGCCGGCGGCGCTTTCGATGATCACCTCGAAACTGATCGGCTTGGTGCGGCCCTTGGCGCGTTCGATGGCGGTGACAAGGGCGTCGACCGCATAGATATCCTCGGCGCAGCCCACTTTCGGGATCATGATCTGGTCCAGACGGTCGCCCGCCTGCTCCATCAGGTCGACCACGTCGCGGTACCAATAGGGCGTGTCCAGACCGTTGATGCGCACTGACAGGGTCTTCTTGCCCCCCCAGTCCACGGTGTTGATCGCCTCGATCGCGTTGGCCCGCGCCATGTCCTTGTCGGACGGCGCGACCGAGTCTTCCAGGTCGATGTTGATCACATCGGCGGCGCTGGCGGCCATCTTGGCGAAGAGTTTGGTGTTCGAGGCCGGGCCGAACAGTTGGCAGCGGTTCGGGCGGGCCGGGGGGGCGGCGGGTTGGATGCGGAAGGACATGGGCTCTCCTTGCAAGAAAATTCCGATTGCGTTGCGTCTTGCGATATTAAATTGCGCGACCGCTCGCAAGTAGTTTCTGCGACTGCGAAGGAAAACGCCGCGTCGCGGAATGTCTGGAAACGACCGGCGCGTCGGAAACGGAGGAGCGGCCCGGCGCTGCCCGGTCTAGCGCGGGTCCATGAGACGAGCATTTCTGGACAATTGGGCGCTGTTTCTTGCGATGGCGTTGTTGATGGTGGCCAACGGGTTGCTGATGACCCTGCTGACCGTGCGTGGGGGGGCCGGGCTGGGATTTGGCGAGTTGACGATTTCGCTGATGCAGGCCTGCTATCCCCCCCTGGGGGGGGCCCTTCTGGGCACGGCGCTCGCCCCCCCGCGCCTGGTGGAGAATGTTGGCCATATTCGGGCCTTTTCGGCGCTGGCCTCGCTGGTGTCGATTGCCGCAATCCTGCACCTGTTGACCTCGGATGCCTGGGTCTGGGGGGGCGGGATGCGGTTTTTGTCCGGGTTCTGTTATCCGGGGGGGCTCTATGTGATCACCGAAAGTTGGCTGAACGCCAAGTCCGAAAACCGCATTCGTGCCCAGGTGCTGTCGATTTATTTTATCATCTGGCAGGGCGGACCGGCGCTGGGCACGGCGCTGGTGGCGGTGCCGGACCCATCGGGCGCGATGCTGTTCGGGATCGTGTCGATCCTGATTTCCCTGTCGATCGTGCCGCTGCTCCTGTCCAACATCAAGGCACCGGAGTACGAGGTGCCAGACACGATGCCGGTCAGGCGTCTCTACCGGGTATCTCCGATGGCTGTGATTGGCATCCTGGTCAGTTCGGTTGGTGTGGTGGCGATGTTCGTGGCGGTGCCCTTGTTCGGATTGGCCCTGGGAATGAGCGACGCGCAGGCCTCGGGTCTGCTGGTGGCGGCGATGCTGGCCGGGGGGGCGGTGGCGCAATACCCGGTGGGCTGGCTGTCGGACCGGACCGACCGGCGGCTGGTGATCCTGGGGGGGTTGGCCGTGATCGCGGGGGGGCTGGGCAGCCTGTGGATGGTGCTGGATGCTTCGGCGGCCCGTGCCCTGCCGGGCTTTGCGATCATCGCGGGGGGGGCCAGCCTGCCGATCTATTCGATCTGTGCAGCCCATGCGAATGACCAGCTGACGCCGGGCCAGATCGTACCAGCCTCGGGGGGGGCGATGCTGTTCCTGCTGAACCTGGGGGGGCAGATCGCGGGCACGTTGATCGGACCGAACGTTGTGACCCTGTGGGGGGGTGGGCGGGGGGGCTTGCCGGGGGGGCTTCTTTTGCTGTGTGCCATTGGCGTGGCCTTGGTGGCGCTGACCCGCCGGGTTCAGGAAGATGCCCCCCCCGAGGACACCGGCACGTTGCAGGCCTGGGGGGGTGGGGGGGGTGTCGCGCCACAACCGGGCGTGTTTCAGGCCGAAGCGTGGGTATCTGACGAAGAATCGCGCGAGGAGTGAAGAATCTTGCGTCTTGCCGTCAGTTTGACGAAGAAACTTCCGATCGCCTGACAGATTGACGCAGCATTTCGTCGGATCGTGGATCCGGTGCGCCCTATCAAAGGGGGGGCAACAGGTCCGATGGACCCCCCCCTTACCCACACTGACACGACTACCCCCCCCTGGAGGCCGCCATGATCAAGACCCCCCCCTACCTGCTGTTCCTGGGCGACGCGCCCGACCAACTGGCCGCAAAAGTGGCCCAGGGCATCAAGGACTGGCGCCCGGAGAACGCCGTGGGCCAATACCGCATGGAGGGCTGCAAGGCCGATCTGGGGGGGTTGACCGACATGACCTTGGCCGAGGCCAAGGCAGCAGGTGCCAAGACGCTGGTGATCGGCGTGGCCAACCGGGGGGGCGGTGTGATTTCCAAGGAATGGAAGAAAGTGCTGGTCATGGCGCTGGAGGAAGGGTTCGACCTGGCCTCGGGCCTGCACAACCTTCTGCGGGATGAGCCCGACCTCGTGGCTGTGGCCGAGGCCACTGGCACCGCCCTGCATGACGTGCGCATCCCCCCCGAGGTCGAATACCCGATCGCCAATGGCAAGAAACGTACCGGCAAGCGCTGCCTGGCCGTGGGCACCGACTGTTCGGTCGGCAAGATGTACACCGCGCTGTGCATGGATGCCGAGATGCGCAAGCGGGGGGGCATGAAATCGACCTTCCGCGCCACGGGCCAGACCGGCATTCTGATTACCGGTGACGGTGTGCCGCTGGATGCGGTGATTGCCGATTTCATGGCCGGTTCCGTCGAATATCTGACCCCCCCGGACAATGACGCGGATCATTGGGATCACATCGAAGGGCAGGGCAGCCTGTTCCATGTGTCCTATTCCGGTGTGACCATGGCGCTGATCCACGGTGGCCAGCCCGATGCGCTGATCCTCAGCCACGAACCCACTCGTGAGCACATGCGCGGGTTGCCGGACTACCAGCAGCCCAGCCTGGAGGAGCTTCGCGACACTGCACTGGCGCTGGCGAAAGTGGCCAATCCGGCCTGTCAGGTGATCGGTGTGTCCGTGAATACGCAGCACATGGCGGAGGACGAGGCGAGCGCCTATCTGGCCAAGATCGAGGCTGACATGGGCTTGCCCGCCACCGACCCGTTCCGCTTTGGCGCGGGCAAGCTGGTGGACGCGCTGGCCGCCCTGTGATCTGAAAGGGTTGGTGGCTGGGGGGGGTGAGCCCCCCCCAGCCCACGGCAAGGCTGGGGGGGGACCAGTCCCCCCCCAGACCCCCCCCTGGGATATTTTTGG
>JDSH01000062.1_pt1 | contig 40983 bp, 52 predicted proteins | sample 199451 | NCBI WGS metagenome assembly JDSH01 (sample SAMN02584198, study PRJNA231836) | bioreactor metagenome | isolation source: continuous culture bioreactor electron acceptor NO2- transfer2 day 38 after... | place: Germany: Bremen | reverse complement strand
TAACTGTTCGTGGATAGAGGGGGGGCATTTGGAAAAATGTCCCTCTATTGTGGTTAATATGTTTGGTAAGAGAGGATTGGATGAAAAATATAACATCATAGTATCAATGCTTTCCATGATACTTGGCGCGGCATGATATTTTTTGTGAGACATTTTGAATTTAAAAGTTTCGACAATATTGGTCCTGGGTTTTGGCCGCGGCTGCTGGGGGGGATTCTGATAATGATATTATCTGGTATCCTCTTGTTACAGACGGTAGTAAAGAAAGAAGATGGAAAGGCGATTGATTTCGGTACCATCGGAATGAAGAGAGTTTTCCTCATGATACTCATCATGGTGGTCTTTTCTGTCCTGCTCTATTTTCTCGGGATGATTCTCGCAATGATTTTTTTTAATTCCATCAACAATTGTCGTGCTTGGGGGGGAATCCAATAAGAAAAAAATTGTAACAATCACCTTAGGAATTACCGCATTCGTATACATCGTGTTTGAGATGCTCCTACAAGTGGGGGGCTACCTAATGGTAAAATTTTCTAAGCAGGGGGGGGAAAAGAAATGAGTAGTTTTTTATCAGCATTATCAGTTGTGTTCGTCCCTTTGAATATATTTGTGACATTTGTCGGCGCACTTGTCGGGATACTCGCTGGTGCAATGCCTGGACTCTCTTCAATCATGGCCTTGACCATCATGATGCCCTTTACATTTGCCCTTGGTGGATATACAGGAATTTTCATGCTTCTTGGTATTTACGTTGGTGCGATCTATGGAGGATCTATCACTGCTATCCTAATAAATACACCAGGAACTGCTAATTCTGCAGCAACTTGTCTTGATGGTTATCCGATGGCAAATACACTTAATCAGCCAGGAAGGGCTCTTGCAATTTCTACAACTTCTTCTACTATTGGAGGTATATTTGGAGCCACAGTGTTGTTTTTTTTACGGCTCCGTTATTAGCTAAAGTAGCCTTGAAATTTGGTTCGCCTGAATATTTTGCTTTAGGAATATTCGGCTTAGTATTGTAACCGGAATATCCTCTTCTACAGTTAACAAAGGGTTTGCTGGGGGGGGCGCTCTTTGGTCTTGCTCTTGGAACAATAGGAATTGATACCATTTCTGGCAGCCTCCGGTACACCGCAGGTTCAGTATATTTATTGGGAGGTATTTCCTTTATTCCCTTGTTGATTGGGCTCTATGCCTTCGCTCAAGGATTGGCAAATATTGAAGAGGGAAAAAAAGAGAGTTCAATAACTCAAAAAGTTAAGCTGGAAAGAATTTCCCCCAATCGAAAGGATTTCAGAGATATTCTCCCAACAATTTTAGGATCTAGTGCCATAGGTACAATGATTGGTGCAATTCCAGGGACCGGTGGAGATATTGCATGCTGGCTAGCATATATGCAAGCTAAACGATTTTCACGTCATCCTGAAAGATTTGGTACAGGATGTTCACAGGGAGTAGCGGCTCCAGAGGCTGCAAACAATGCTATGTCTGGTGGTGCATTGATCCCCCCCTTGCTCACGCTGGGAATTCCAGGAGATGCTGGTTCGGCAGTTATGCTCGGTGCATTGATGATGCAGGGTATCATCCCTGGCCCACTATTGTTCACAGAACAGACTGTAGCCGTTTACTCTATTATATTTGGTTTGCTCTTTGCAAATATATGTATGGCAATACTTGGATTTGCAGGGATTAGATTATTTTCAAAAATTACCTCAGTTCCGAATATGATCCTTACACCGGTAATCTTTGTATTCTGTTTTGTTGGTACGTATGCAATGAACCATGATATCAGAGATATCTTTTTCATGATCATTGCTGGTATTGTTGGGTTTGCACTCATCAAGCTCGAATTTTCCATGCCACCAATCATTTTAGGTTTAATACTAGGGAATATGGTCGAAAAGAACCTTCAGAAATCTTTAGTTATCTCTGATGGTAATTTTTCGATTTTTTTCACCAGACCTATTTCCTGTGTTTTGTTGATTGTTGCTGTCATTTCGCTTTTCTTACCTTTGGTAATGAGTTACATACAAACCAGAAAGAATCGAGCATAGTTGAAGGAAACTGAGATAAAATATTTTGGAGGATAGCATGAAGAAAATGTATGGTGTTACTGTTGCAATGGTTACTCCGTTTACTGATATGGACCAAGTTGATACTGATTATCTTACTAGGTACTCAGAATACTTGATCCAAGCTGGGGGGGTGCATTGTTTGTATCCATGTGGTACTACTGGCGAGATGCTGAAAATGTCAGTGGATGAACGAATGTTGGTCGCAAAAACTGTGATCGATGTAGCAGCTGGGCGTCTTCCTGTTTTTATACATGTCGGTGCTTCAACTACACGAGAAACTATGCTCTTGGCGCGCCATGCACTTAAAAATGGTGCGGATGGCATTGGTGTTGTTTCTCCACAGTTTTTTGGTGTTAATGACAGGGAGATGGAGGAGTATTTCGTTACGATTGCAAATTCACTTCCCGCAGATTTTCCTATCTACCTCTATTGCATTCCCCCCCAATGCGCCGCTAACGATATAACTCCAACAGTTGTTGATGCTATACTGAAGAGGACAAAAAAATATTGTTGGAATTAAATATAGCTATGCTAATATGATTAGAGTAAAAGACTATCTACTGTGCAATAATGGTGATTTTGATGTAGTCTTTGGGCCCGACAGGCTATTGTTACCTGCGATGTCCATGGGGGGGTGCGTAGGCACAGTCTCGGGATGTGCAAGTTGTGACCCTGTGCCCTTTGTCCGTACCTATGAAGCGTATATTGCAGGTGAGCTGGAACAGGCTCGGAAAGCGCAGAAAGAAGCTACTGAACTCTGTGAGATTGTGGGAAATGGATCGAACATGGCGATTTTCAAAGCAGCCTTAGAGCTGCAAGGGTTGCCCGTTACTCATATGAGGGCTCCTGCATTGGATTTAACGGTTTCTGAAAAGGAAGATTTATATTCTGCTTTACGTACTCATAAAATAAAATATAATAAGAATTAGGATATAAGAAAGGGGGGGTCTCGTTTTGGGCAAGATTACGAGTAAAATTATTGCAGAACAAGCAGGAGTCTCTGTATCAACAGTATCGCTGGTACTGAATAATAAGCCAGGTGTTGGTAAGAAGACGCGGGATAAAATATTGCGGATTCTTATGGAAAATGATATTCACCCTAAAAATTCTGAAAGCGAGATTCTTGAAGATGCTATTTGCTTCTGCAAGATAATCAAGCACGGTCACATTCTCAATGATAGACATAATATTTTTATCTCTGAATATATCGATGGAGTTGTCAGAGAGGCAAAGAACAGAAATATCCGTGTCGAGATGTTGACGTACGAAAATGCTGTAGTTTCTGAAGTGCTCATTGATCTGAAGCGAAAGAATCATTTCATTGGGTATATCTTTCTCGCAACTGAACTATCGATAGATGAAATACATTTTCTAAATTCACTTGAAGTCCCTCACGTGTTTCTAGATGCGAATTATCCATTCGAGGAAGGACGTTTCGTAACTATGGACAATAGCTATATGGTGTACCAAGCTATTGAATACCTACATCGTATGGGACACACATCTATCGGTATGATTACCGCAAGAGGATGCAGCAATTTCCAATGCAGGGAAGTTGCATTTCGTCAAGCAATACATTCATTGGGGGGGTTGACTCTCTCCGAGGAGAATGTTTTTTCTGTTCACAGTTCACTGACTGTTGCTTATGATGAGTTAAGAAAAGAATTTAGTAAAAAGAAAAAAACTAGTTTGCCCTCAGCATTATTTGCTTGCAATGACCTTTTAGCTATTGGGGGGGCATTGCATGCATTGCATGAATTGCATATTAGAGTACCAGAAGATATTTCCCTCGTGGGGGGGTTTGATGATCTCCCTACGTCTTCATTGATTCAACCCTCGCTTACTACAATGAGCGTTCCTAAAGTTTCCATAGGTCGTTTGGCTGTGAAACTCTTGTTTGATCAAAATATGGAAGGAGATCAATATGAATCGCAAAAGTATTTATTGGGTGGGAAACTTGTTGAAAGAAATAGTGTGAAGAAGTTGAAAGACTAATTCAAGAACGGAGCTCTTCTTGGTTCATATGGGGGGGCTGATGACGTTTTCATGGACCAAAAAGGAGAAGAGAATGCATTCATATGAACAAAGGAAGAAAGCTGTTGAACCTTGCATTCAGTTTGACAAAAGTGTAAATGACCACAGCTGTCACGTACTACCAGGAACATGGCAGAGGTCTGGTCCGTACAGTTTGGTCTCTGGGATATTCTTGCAGCTAATTTCTTGGAAAACGGATACACGAAGACCTTTTTGCTAATTGTCATCTTTAAAAAGAGGATAGTTTATTTTAATCTACTCAGACAAATAAAAGATGAGCACTGTTATATCCGTGGCATCCGGGGGGAGAAGCCAGTAAAGTAACTGCAAGCCGAGCTCAGAGTATCTCTAAGCATAATCTATCAGGAAGGAAAGATTGTTGCCAGAAAAACAAGAATCGCCGTCAAACCGGTGGAGACCTTTAGTGGTATTGAAATCAAGCTCATCCGGCAAAGTGTTGGTTTGAGCCAGGTTGTCTTCGCTTCCTCCCTTGGGGGGGTTTCCAAGAAGACAGTTGTAGCATGGGAACGCGGTAGAAATATGCCTGAAGGGCCATCTAGGAGGCTGCTTCAGTTGATTAGGGACAATCCTAAGGTAATTGAACAGTACATACTCAAAGCGTGATTGATGAGTAATCGTTCCCAGAATTCCCAATAACTATCCCGAAATCTATAACAAGATTCTCTTTGATTCTTTCAACATATCTGTTGATTGTAAATTGCCACAACTACTACTATACTATTGCTAAAGGTCCAAAATAGGTTATAATTAATACTATGATAGCACTTATAAGTCCATCAATAGCCCAGAAGAAGATAGCACAGAACTTGAAAGAGCGCAGATTGCAAATGAACTTGACCCAAGAAGGGTTATCAGCTCGCTCGGGAGTACCGCTGGCAACCCTACGCAAGTTTGAACAACAGGGTCTTATATCCTTGGAATCGCTCTTGAAGCTTATGATGGTACTGGGTATGTTGGAATCTATGGTTGCAGCCACTAAGGTTTCACAAACCTCATTCTCCTCAATAGATGAAGTCATCGCATTGGAGACTTTGCCAAAGCGGAAGCGGGGGGGAAGGAAAGCATGAAACCTTACACAGCGGTGAAGACCATCATTGTGAAGATCAATTTTGGTAATGGAACCATTCCTGTTGGTCGTCTGGCATTGCGAGATCGTCGTATCTACTTCTCTTATGAACTGTCTTTCCTCGAACAAGGCCTTGATATCTCTCCATTCTCTCTTCCCTTGCAAGTAGGTGTGAAGACTTTCGACCATAGTTTGTTTGAAGGATTGCCTGGTGTATTCAATGACAGTCTTCCTGACGGTTGGGGGGGTAGGCTTCTCCTAGATCGTTTTGTTCGCTCTCAAGGTATCTTACCATCAGAGCTTTCTCCCTTGGATCGATTGGCAATGATTGGATCACAAGGTCTTGGCGCATTGGTATATGAACCTGAGTATGATGTTCCTTTTGATGGTGGGCCAGTTGACTTGAACCTTGTTGCATCACAGGCACAAGAAGTACTTGAGGGATCCTCCTCAGAGGTTGTAAGCCGTCTTCTTGCGTTGAATGGATCCTCCTCTGGCGCACGGCCAAAGGCATTAATTGGTGTTTCTGAGAACAAAGAGCGAATTCTTCATGGAAAAGAACCATTTACCGCGGGGGGGTATGAGCCTTGGTTGGTGAAATTTCCAAACACACAAGATGGTATCGATGCTGGTGCTATTGAGTATGTGTATGCCTTGATGGCAAAGCAGTCGGGCATACTAATGCCCGAAGTTCACTTGTTCTCAGCCCATGAAGGGCCGGGGGGGTATTTTGCTGCCAAGCGGTTTGATCGAAATGGGGGGGCTAAGCGCTTGCATATGCATACTGTTAGTGGGTTGTTACATGCTGATTTTCGCTTTCCCTCACTTGATTACCAAGACTTGCTGAATCTTACATCCATGTTGACCAGTGATATCCGGGAGGTAGAGAAAATGTATCGTCTTGCAGTATTCAACGTCCTAGCGCATAATCGTGATGACCACGCGAAAAACTTTAGCTTCCTCATGGATGCACACGGGAAGTGGACACTTTCTCCGGCCTATGACCTTACCTTCTCCTCCGGCCCAGGAGGGGGGGAGCAAAGTACCATGGTCATGGGGGGGGAAGGCAGATCTCCTGATGTAGAGCATCTTCTCAGGTTGGGTCTTAATACCAAGCTTTCGAAGCACAAAATCACCTCGATCATTGACCAGACTCGTTCAGCGCTATCAGGGTGGAATACGCTTGCAAGGCAATATGGCGTGAGTAATGAGAATATCACTCATATTGCAAAACAGATTTGTCAGTAAATCCTAGCGGCAGAGATCTTTCAATCCTTCCCAGATCATGACCATCGCCATCGTATCCAATTCGCAGTACTTCAGAAGGGCCTTCTGTATTTCGCTACGTTCGTAGTCTGACATCTCCTCAAACTGCATCCTTGCATATGCGGTGAGAGCGGCACCCCCCCCTTCCCTGAGTTCATCATCACTGCTCAAAATTTCAAGATCCTTCTCAGATACATCCTGGAACATCCTTGGTAGCAGCTTGTAGGGGGGGTCAGTTACCTTTCCATCCTTAATCTTGACCCATTGCCAATCTTTGAAATTAGTACTCTTAATCCCTCCCTCCATCCCATAGATTGGCTTTGAGTATTTCTCTTGCAATAAGGTCGAGCTATTCAGAATTGCTGGGAGTACCTGTTTGATGGAATTGGACCCATTGGTAGCTGGATCATAATAGTAACGTTTCACAACTTCCCACAGGTCAACCATATCTCTTTCACCTACCCACTGCTCAGAAGACTTACCTGTTGCATGGGTGATGGTCTTGATGAAGCTCAGGAGTTGCTCTTTATCAGGAATGACTCCTGTATCAGAGGTGACTTGCTGATAGATCAAATTGAGGAATGTATTTTCATGGTTGGAGTAGCGAAAAATGCTTCCCTGGTCATGGTCCAACTGTTCTTTCAGTGCCCGTATAAACTCGTAATTGGGAAATACCCCCCCGCGTTCTGTGTTCAGATACTCTCCAGCATGTTCAACAGTACCATCATAGCGAACGATATGATGGGAAAACTGAAATGCAACTCCTTCATAGGGGGGGTGGAGACCTGCATTGAATGGGATAGCAACCATGGTAGTCTCGAAGTCGATGAAGTGAAGGGGGGGGAAAACCCAGCTCTTCATTTCCTTCATCAAGTTCTCTCTATCAAGCCAAGGAGAAGAGTCTCTTGTTTTGTACTTTTGAATCTGCAGCCATTGTCGTTCACTCGCCGATATCCCTGGTTTTGTATCGGGTTTTGGATGAATATCACCCTCACTGATGTCATCCATCTTGATGATACCGTCTTCAATCAGATCGTCCTTTCTCCTGAAGTTCCAGACATCCAAGACAGTTTGGCATGCAAGAACTTCATCGCTCCATCCAAGAACCTCTCTCCAGCACTCTTTCTTCCCGCTCTTGAGATTCGATTCTTCATTGTCATCGTTAGTGTGGAACTCACATGCAGCGCATTTCGAGGCAATGGGGGGGGTATGTATCTTTGTATCGGTACTATAGGAATCTGCCAAGAACTCGACATATTGGGAGAACTGAAGAGAGTTGTTATTGACTTCATGCTGACTCTGATAGATTCTCTCGCATTCAGCGTCCACAGGTACGGTGCAGAGAATCGGGGGGGGTGTTAGGTCATCCTGGGTAAGGGTATCTGCTATGGTGACACCCTTTCGTCCTGTTTCATCTTTGATGAGCCGGAACTTCTGGTTCAATCCATCGGTTGGGCAAACAGCAGATTTGTCAGCCATCATAAGATGTGCTGATATCTCATAGTGAGGGAAAGCTAGGGAAAGCACATACTTCTGAAATGCCACATCATAGAGATACGGCTCCCATGTTGCACTGATTGTTCCATCTCGGTTGGTAAAAGGGTGTGGTCCCCCCCCAGGATTGAATGATTTAGCCTTCACCTCATAGAGCCTGATTTGCTTGCCCTCTTTGACCAAGATATCAGCGCGTATAAACAGGTTCCCCCCCGTTGCAATGGCTGCTTCATAGAGTATGACACTGTCAGTCTGTAGCAGATCATTGGTTTCCTTGAGCGCTTGCCCATAATCAAGACTTTTGATCTCATGACCACCTGGGAAATAGCATTTTGCGAGCTCCCCCCCAACCTGAAATCCCCCCCCATCTGCAAGAGCAAGCAAAAAGCTGTCATCAAGATTCTGGTTCGCATAGCACTCTTTCCCTGTATAGAAGAGCTTTGTTGGGCATTCAATTGCCAGCTTGAATCGGGATTTAGTCAGATACCTTTCTCTTGCCATTCTCTTCCTCTCCAAATGATTGTCACTGCATAGTATACAGCATTTGAGTCACCGGTAATAAAATCATATGTAATGGTTTAAACGGGCATTTCCCCCCCAGACCCAAAATATTGACAAGACGGTGGTTCTAGCTCACGCTCTTGCTGAATACACCGGATAAAGGAGAACTATTCCTCATGGCTAATATCAACAACAAGAAAAATAATATACCTCGAAGGCATATACTCAGTGGGTCGCAGGCGCGCCAAGTTCTGAACGAACTGGCAGAGAAAGATGCAACTATTGCCAAGGAAATTGAGAGACTTTCAGCCATGGTCTTCAATGACGTGTCGGTGGAGCAGGTTGCCTCTTCGGTATTCCTGGCACTCGATGGAATCGACATTGAAGAGTGTTGGAATGCATCGGGTAAGCAGTGGGGGGGAGGCGGCTATCGCGATGAGGTTGATGTTGCTGATGACATGATTATGGAAGCATTGTTTCCATTCGAGCAGAAAATCGATGTGTTTTACAAAGCAGGAGAATATGCTGCAGAACAGGAGTCCCTGCATGGGGGGGTGCTTTTAGGTATCTATCAGTTGATGGAGGATTCAACTTCCGAATTCTTTGAGAACTATATGGAAGACTATCCCCCCCACTTGCTTAAGCAGGGGGGTTCATTGATAACTGGAAGAAGAGGCATCCAAATGATGCCGATGGTTTGCAGAAGCTCAATACCTTCATTGAGAAGCATTGCCCTGCTTGGAGCACAGAAGGTACTGAGTTATGAGCGTAGTGTATGGTTTTTCTTGCTAGTGACCATAAATAGAAAAATTCGCCATATAAGACAAATTATCAATTTTATTATTAAAAGTACGCCATAGCGAACAAATATACATAGTTATAAGGAAAAGTACTCTATGGAAGACACACAGCCAGGAGGAATCAGATGGAGAGAACCTACCACTCTCGAATGAGAAAGTCCTCCAGATGCATAATCTGAATCCCGTTTTCATTCCCTCCCGCTAAGTCATCAAACGTTACAACCCACTTGGGGGGGTAGTGATCCTTTATTTCCATAAGGTTGCCAATCTCTCTGTTTGATGTCTCCGGAAGATTTCTGCAGACTTGGATATAGAGCCTCTCTTCTTGCTTTTCGGCGATAAAATCAATTTCCTTGGTACCATTCTTTCCAATGTAAACAGTAAAACCTCGCCGTCTGAGCTCTAGATAGACGATATTCTCCATCATGGAAGCAAGGGATGTAGCGTTATATCCCATCAGACAATACTTGAGAGAAGAGTCTGCAAGGTAAAATTTTTCTTGGGTTTTCAAAACCATTTTTCCCTGTAAGTCATATCGTTTGCACCGATAAATAATGAAAGCCTTTTCCAACCAGTCCAGATAATCATAGATGCTCTCCACACTCAGTTTCCGTCCTTCATTCTTAAGGAACCTAATAATTGCGTGAGCAGAAAATGTTTTTCCTACATTTTCAATCACGTAGAGGACTGTACGATTGAAAAGGTCTTGGTTTTTAATCTGATGACGACGAGCAATATCATTCGTTACAACCGAATTGTAGATCCCTTCCACAATCTGATAGATTGTTTCTTGAGAGAAATCTGATAGTGCGGTAACAGGAAAACCGCCGCCCTTGATGTATGCAACCAGCAATTCTCTCGGGGGGGTGAGTGTGCTCATCGATTTGAAACGGAGATACTCTCGGAAAGACAAGGTATATACAGGGATTTCAATATACCTCCCAGAGAGATAGGAAGAAATTTCCGAAGACATCAACCTGGAATTTGATCCAGTTATATATATATCTACTGGATATTTCTCAAATATGTCGTTGACTGCCTTCTCCCAACCTTCAATCTCTTGAACTTCATCAAGCAAAAGATAATATGTGGTATCTGTACGTATCTGCTGTATCAAATCTTTATACATATGTACTGCGGTGAAACCTTCATCAATTTCCATCTGTGTATACCGTCGATACACAATGGAATCATGAGGAACGTTTTTTTGTATCAATAATTTGCTGAACATTGAAAATATAGTAGATTTTCCAGATCGTCTGATACCTGCCAGAATCTTTACTATAGGTACGTTGATATAAGTTTCCAAGGTAGACAAGTACGTTGGCCGGGGGGTACAATAGTATCTTTCATATACCTATTATACTCGACAATTATCTAAGAATCCATAGTTTTTATCGAATATAGATAAATACTATAATAAAATACAAAGTTTTTACTAAATATGAATAAAAAGTATTATAGTTGAATTAGTGTTACCACACGTATCTCCCAAAGACTGTGAATCCTTGGGAAATACTTATGTCTCTACCGCTTATTCCTCTCCTTGAAATCCTTCTTGATCTTCTTGTTCCAATCTCTAGGAACTGCCGATTCATAACGATAGTGGGAGACTGCCTCACTCATTACCTCGAAGTTCAATTGTATGCCTTCAGTATCGGCAATGAAATCCTGTGCGCGGTCTGGGGGGGGAATGCCTACGTCCTCGGCCGCTGTCTCAGCATCGATGTTTGCCCCCCCAAGATAGATGAACTCCCACCCATAGCTCTCCCGTTCTCTCTTGATCATCTCTCGAACCTTCTCCCTGGTATACTCCCTGCTTGCGTTCTCCATTCCATCGGTAATGATCAGGAAGATCACGCGTTCTGCCTGGTATGCTGGAGTTGTTGTCCTCTGAACCTGAACAATCTTGGAAATTGTTCTCCCAATTGCGTCATATAATGCAGTTGAGCCGCCTATAAAGTACTGCTTTTCTGTTATAGCGCTCACTGCCTCGATAGGAATGCGATCATGGAGCAGCTCATAGTTGTTGTCAAACAACACGGTTGTGATATTGCACGGGCTCTTCAGCGCCTGCTGTTCGACTACATGGCATTGAAACCTCCAATTGTGTCACGCTCCAGTCCATGCATTGAGCCACTGCGGTCAAGAATACAAACTAGTTCAGTCAATCCCTTTTTCATTTACATCCTCCAATACTGATCTATACGTATTGATATCCTGAAAAAGGGAATGGATGGTCGCGCGGAAAGCGACAATTACTGGGAACCAAGCAGTGGTTGGTCGTAAGAGAAGAGGACTTCGTTGATCTCAAGGATCTTGTAGTGCTTATGTACGATAAAATATTCGATGATGACATCGGAAATGCTACTGTGAGAAAGTGCATAGCCCGCTTTTTCCAGAAGGTTGTCAGCCTCTTCAAGCGTAAGCTCCAATGCTATTGCCAAGGCTATTACCGTACGTTTACTGGGTACGTAGCCACCCCCCCCTGTTCGAATCTTTGAGAATAGCTTTCGGTCGATATTCGCCTTCTTGTAGACCTCAACCTCTGTTCTTCCTTTACTCTGTATCAGGGTTCTCAGGGAGTCAGAGAAGGGTTCATCGAGATGGGAGAGGGCTTGCTCAATATTAGGTTCATGGAGGACAGATTGGCTCTCTTCTATGTTTCCGAGGCTTATCGCTTCGATGGCAAGCAGCTCACGGACTTTCTTGTGTTTCCTGAGGTAATGCTCGTCGATATAGTGTTCAATAGAGGTATGAAGCTTTGTCCCTGCAAGGAGAGACTCCTTGTCAAACAGTACCAGGGAAACAGTAATCTCATGTTTTGCAAGAAAGTCTTCAATGGTAGACCTTGCAACCTCTATTGCTTCTTGTTTCGGGTAGCCAAAGATACCGCTGCTGATCAGGGGGGGAAAGGCAATTGATGAGCAGTGGTGCTCGACTGCAAGAAGGAGACTGTTATGGTAGCACTGTTGTAGTAACGCTTTCTCTCCGCTTTTCCCATCATGATAAACAGGGCCAGCGGTATGAATGACATACCGAGCCGGAATGGCAAACCCTGGGGGGGTGATTACAGCTCCCCCCCAGTCTTGATTGGGGGGGAGAGGGGGGGAGCACAAGCTCTTGTCATTTTGCTTATGCCTGCTGCTTTAAAGATTGCTCCACACACGCCTCCTCCCATCAGCAGCGCAGTGTTGGCAGCATTGACGATGGCGTCAGACTGCATCTTCGTAATATCATTTCGTACCAGGAAGCAAGGCATGGTTTATTCCTTCGTATTCAGAGCAACATGGATCTCATGCAGGATCGAGTCTGTTATTTCCATCAATGTAAGCATCATGTTTTCTTGGTCATTGAAATTTGGTGCATCAAGCAGATCCCATTGAAGTATTGCATCTACCCCCCTGGACCTTGCTCCACCAACGTACATGAATTGGGGGGGAGCCTGGAGCGGAAATACTCGCGGTACTCCATCTGGATCGTCCTATTCTTTGCAGAAAGCCATGCCTGAATACAGCCTTCTGCATGTACATAGACAAGTGCAAGTTTGAGATTATGTACTTGTAGCTGAGGAGTAATCACCGCAACATAACTCATATCGAGATATCCTTGGTACACATCGGTCACCTTGGCTTCAGGATAATTCATCGCAAGCTTCTGTTGGAGTGAACGCAAGAATGTGATGATTATTCGATAGGCACCATCAATATGTTGTTGTTTGACCAAGCTTGTGTAACGGTTGAGTAGGTCCTGGTCAGTACACTGCTTCTTTGACACAACCAGCATCTCAAAGTCCTCATCACTGAGCAGATCTTTCCGGCTGAATGCACCAAGGTGTGCACCGAAGAACTCAATGGCTGTAAACCCCCCCAATTGCTTGAGCATGGAAGTGATTTCACTTGGAATGTAGTATCGTTCATTGCTGGTGATGCTGTGTTCTTTTTTGTTGTCATCAGTGAAGCAGGTGGTATTGTGATCACGCATGCTTAGGATATCGAACTGTGTACTTGTATATGTTGCTTGTTTCCCTTCTGCTTGGCCTTTGTAGAACTCATTGAGTGAGTGCTTCAAGGTAAAGAGGCCATTGAGCGTGGTGAAAATGAATATACTCATGTTTAAGAGCGCCTGCAACGCTAGATAGGATGCTTGCATTCTCTTCATCTGTTTCCATGAGGGGGGGAAAACCGCCTTCGTAGAGCATGATAGCCCCCCCATCAAACTGGGTTTTAAAGGGTAGATTTCTTGCATCAGCTTGAAGGAAGGGGGGGATAGTGAGCCCAGCCTCTCGTGCTTTCTCTTTTGCCAGTACAAGCTGTGCTTCTGAGAGGTCGATTCCGGTGATGTTATAGCCTCGTCTGGTCAATTCAATGGCATGTCGACCAGTTCCGCATCCCACATCGAGTAGATTCATTTTTTTTATTGTACTGGAATTCCTGCTCAAGGAAGTCGCATTCGCCTATTGTCCCTTGCGTGAAGACTTCACGGTCATACTGATGAGCATAGTTTTTGAAGAGAGAAATGTACCAAGCTTCAGCCATAGATACCTCCCCCCCATGCATCTCACTTTATTGTACACCCTCTGTACCAGGAAGTCATAATAAATACAGCTCATGTTCTATGAAAACATCCACCAGATCCGCATCGAACTGACTGCCTGCATTGAGTTTAAGTTCTTCCACCGCAAGCTCAGTGGGGGGGAGGGCTGATCGATAGGCACGACTACTGGTCATTGCATCGAATGCATCAGCAAGGCTTACAATCTTGACATCCAGAGGGATGTCTTCTCCCTGTATATTGTCAGGATAACCTCGTCCATCGATTCTCTCATGGTGAGAGCGTATGATCGGAATGTACTGCTTGAAAGAAGGGGATATGGGTGATAATACGTACCCCCCCAGCTTCAGGGTGCGTCTTTATAAGCGAATACTCTTCCCCCCCTGTGAGTTTTCCATTCTTGTTCAAGATTTCCTCAGGGATACTGATTTTCCCAATATCGTGTAACAACGCTCCTCCTTCAATGATTTGGAGTGTCTCGTCATTCAAGTTCATGGCTTTTGCAAGGCAACAGCGAGTGTTCTAACCCTGTTGCAATGCCCTTTAGTGTAGGGGGGGTCCTTTTGTTCTATGGTCTCACTGAAGGCTTCAAGGGTGGATATGGTTGAACGCTGCAATGTGTTCTTTGTTCGTCTCAACTCAGCCTCAAGTTTCATTCTGATAGCAAGATTCTCGCCATCAATTTCCTTTTGTCTCTGTTCTTCGTCAGATTTTTCCAATACCCGATGTATACAGGAGTAGAGCTCTTCCTGACGAATTGGCTTGGTAAGATAGTCGACAGCTCCAAGCCTTATGGCCTTCATGCCCGTATCGAGGTCATTGAATGCAGTGAGCATTACTACTGGGATAGTGGGATATCTTCTTACAATTCTCTCAAGGATATCAAACCCTGAGAGTCCTGGCATCTTGATATCCAGTAACATGAGGTCTATTGAGAATGGAGTGTTGGCAAGCAGATGAAGTAGATCATTCCCGTTCTCACAGGGAGTTACCTCATACCCGGCCTTATTCAGCATAATCCGTAGAATCTTTCGGATAGCAGGATCGTCATCAGTTGTTACAATATGTCTAGTCATCTCGAGCATCTCCGTGGTGCAAGGTTAGCAGGGAATCAAGAAAGGCGTTGTTTTCTTATACTCACCGTACTGGGGGGGGAACATTTTAGGAAACAGTACTTGATCCTCTAGAGTTACAAGCGCCAGATTGCAGAGCGTGTATCCTGCAAGGACCAAGGTAATTGGAGTATACCAGAAGAAGAGGGATGCGGAAACATTGAAAAAGGAAAACCATAGAAAACCTGGATGCCGACAAATCTTATAGGTGCCACCGGTATAAAGGCTCCCATTTTTGTCGCTTTTCAGAGGAATTTCCAACAAAACTGAGTAGATGAGCAGGGCAGCGTTGCCGGCCATGATAAGGATGAGGAGGAACGCAAAGGTGGGGGGGTGGTGAGGACTTCCAAATCTTGTAAATAAAAACAAGAAAGGCAAGGCTGTCACAAAAAAAACCAAGGTATAATAGCTTGCTGATTCGGTAATAACCCTTCAACAAAGCGATATCATACAAGGCTGCAAGCAAATATCCACTGGCTCCGAGCAAAAATAGTTTGATAAACTCCATAAATTACCACTATACTAATACAAATTATGTCCGAATGAAAGAAAAATTGAGGAATCCCCCCCATGATCATTGATGTTTCCACCATTATTCCCGCCGTGGCGTTCGTTCTTTACGTGTCCTTTGTTATCTTTGGGTTTCTACAATATAAGAAAGATCGCTTCTATTGGTCCTTCCAGCTCTACATGATTTTCGTTGCCATCTGGAGCTTTGGTTCCTTGATGATGCATCTTAATAGTCATATACTCACGCCGATTTTCTGGAATCGTATCATGCTCATCGGTCTCTTGAGTGTTCCCTATGCGCTGTGTAACTTCATTGTGGATATCCTTGAACTCAAGAACAAGTCTATCAGGTTGTTTCTCAAGCTGAGTTATCTGCTGCTCATTCCCCCCCTCATGTACCTCAACTTCACTGGAAGCATCGTAAGTGATGCTGGTTTTACCAGCGACAATATTTTCTACTATGAGCTGGCAGGTGGATCACTCAGTGCCTATTCGCTTAGCTATGCTTACCTTATTCTCACGCTGGTTTTGCTCTTGGTTGCAAGTAAGAAACGGAGTCTCCACAACTTCCAGAAAAATCTTCTACTTCCCTTGGTTGGAGTGGTAATCATGTTAGTGGGTATTTTCATGAACGTATTCCCCCCCGATCTTGGCCGGTACCCGATCGATATCTTTGCAGCAACCATCAACGCAGTCCTTCTTTTCTACACTATTTATAAGTATAAGTTGATCAACTACTCCCGTCTTGGGCTATCCATCATTTATTCAACTCTGCTTGCCATCGCTGCCTCAATCATCTATTTTGCAATTATCAGTTTCATCAAAGTGTTCAATAGTGAATTCGCTCCAGGGAATATTTTCCAACTCTCTTTCATTCTTGGAGTGGCCACTGTTCTCATCATCCATCCACTGAGAAACATCATGGCCTATTGGGTGGACAATGTGCTTATTCCCAAACGCCATCCATATCAAACAACCATCAGAAATCTCAGTAAACGACTCACCACCATCGTCAATTTGCACCAACTGGGCAAGGAAGTGGTAGAAAACCTCCGCTCTGGGCTGAAGGCTGAGTGGGTCATCTTCATCGCACGTCGTCTTGATGATGATCAGCGGTTCTTCCTCGTTGCGAACAACAACTGCCCAACCGAGAGAGCTGTGGGACAGGATGTATTATTCTCTTTTCCTAAGAATATTGAACAAAAACTTGATGTCTGCAGACAGGAGAATTTCTCGTCGGTCATCAGCGTGAACCCTGATGAGGAACGCCTCTCTGTCAGTGACTTCCTGCCCGTCAGTGATGTCATGATCCCTTTGGTGTTCCGCCACCAAATAGCAGGCTATATCCTTATTGGTTACGGTCAGTCCAATGTACTGATAAGTGAGATAGAACGTGAGGCCTTGGAAATTCTTGCTTCCCAGAGCAGCCTCTCCTTGGAGAATGCGCTCTCATTTGAAAAGCTCAGAATCCAGGGCGATGAGCTGACAATGAGCAAGAACAAGCTTGAGGCTATCTTCAACGGGATTGCCTCTCCCGTTTGCTTGATTGACATCGACTACACCATCCAGGAAGTAAACACTGCTGCGGTCAGCTTTGTCGGACAGAAACGGGAACGGCTGATAGGGAGCAAGTGTTACAGGGCTCTGTTTGGGCGTAGCGCCCCCCCTGTCCATTCTGTCAGGGACTAGAGTGCTTACACACCGGGGGGGTTATGCATGAGACAGAGGCTGAGGAGAAGGAACGCATTTTCTCCTTCCAGTTCCACTCTGTTCGTTCTGCAGACAAATCCAAGAGTGTATTCATTGAGATTCTCAACGATATCACCGAACAGAAACACATGCAGGAGGAGCTCGTCCGTACTGAGAAGATGGCTGGTATCGGCACGCTTGCAACCGGAATTGCCCACGAGTTGAACAATCCTCTTGCAGGCATCGTGGGTACAGCAGAGATTATGTTGGATGAACTGGAGGAGAGCAATCCCCCCACTATGAGTACGTGAACGATATCCTCAGCTACTCCAAGACTGCCAGTGATGTAATCAAGGAGCTCTCGATCTACAGCAGAAGGGAGGAAGTGAAAGAGACCCAGGAAGTGGAACTGATCAGGGTCTTGGAGTTCTCCCTTCGCCTTGCGCAGCGAGGTATCGACTCGCAGAATATTGAGATAAAGCGCAACTACCACGCGCTTCCTTTTATCCAGGCAAACGAAGGGGGGGAGTTGCAGCAGCTCTTTCTCAATCTCATCGTAAACGCTTCCAGGCGATGGATGGCAAGGGAACATTGACACTCAGCTGTGTTGAACAGGATGATTTTGTGCAGGTAAAGATTGGTGATACCGGTTGTGGTATCGCAGAGAAACATATGAACCAGATCTTCACCCCCCCATTCTTCACCACGAAGGCTCCTGGGAAGGGCACAGGACTTGGTCTTGCCAACTGTTACAGTATTGTGGATAAGATGCGCGGGCGAATCCGTGTCCGTAGCGAGTTGAGGAAGGGGGGTCGGAGTTCACTGCTATTTTTCCTCTCAACGAAGAGAGCAAGGAAGTTATCAAATTCACCTTGGTGGAGGACCATCACGGGATGAATGATGTTTTCTTCATCCAGAGGAAGGTGCTGGTAGGGGGGAGAAAGGTATATTGAGGAGTCAATCCATCGAAAGGTGGATGAGAAGGCAATGCATATTCTTGCGTTCAAGGGAGTGCAACCCGTTGGAACGGTCTCCTTGATGACCAGCGAACACTTCTGGCCGCTTCCAATTTCCAAGTATTTTGAGATTGAGCCGGTCCTGAAAACCAAGAAGTGTGCAGAAATTATTCGTCTCGCTGTGCTTCCAGAGATGAGAAACACTTCTGCTTCCATCGGCCTGATCATCCTTGTATTCCTGCTTGCCAGAGCTGTCGGAATAGAAGAGCTGATTATCGATGTGTTTGCCGACGATACCAAGACCAAGAAACTCTACAAGAAGTTTGGGTTCGTGGAGGTCGGCTCCTATAATTCACCTTCCGAGGTAACAGTACTGGTATTGCAGAGTAAGTCTACCTTAGAGAAGGACAAGTCCCAGCTCAGGCATTTTGTCCGTCCACTGTTCCAACGGTTGAGATCGATGTTTGACCTCGGTCCATATAACCAGGCGGTACACGAAGAGATGGATAGGATTCTCAGTGCTGATTCTGAAGAAGTATCAGAAGAGCAGATTGGCTGATCAGGTACTAGATCGCTGAATCAGGCTGACGGGGGGGAGTACAATGCGGCTTTGCCTCTCAGTACTCTCCCAGCCAACAATGGTCTGGATTGCCTGTGCGCAGAGCTCTTCAATCGGCTGATGGATGGTAGAGAGTGCAGGGCTCAGGAGCCGGGCAAGATCAACATCATCAAATCCGATGACCTTTACTTCCGTGGGGGGGATACACAATCCACGCTTATGGCAGATCTGGATGACTTGTGCGGCAATGACGTCACTTGATGCGAAGACACCATCGATGGCCGGGTTGTCAGTGAAGAGTGTGTTGATCAGGTCTGCATAATCAAGCTGGTTGAACTGTCGTTTGCTTGCCTGTACCACATGAAAGGAAACTGAAGCCTTCTCACACCTCTGGGTGAACCCTTGTACACGCTCCTCGCTTGATCTTCCTCCATGTATCATGACCAGATGCTTACACCCCCCCTGGGAGAGTAAATGCTCTGCAGCGAGACGACCACCCATCTCGTTGTCGCACAGAACAGCTGGTACTGAAGGGCTGATGGAGCGCTCGAGGGTAACCACCGGAAGATTGACGAGAGAGCTGACAGCATTCCTGCTCTGGGTGCAGAGAATGATCCCGGCAACCTTGTTTGCCTTGAGCATGTCGATGTATTCGGCTTCCTTTTGTGCATTGCGTTGTGCATTGCAGACAAGGAGCTTCAAGCCAAGGATGGAGGCATGGTACTCCAAGGCGTTGATTACCTCGCTGTAGTAAGGATGCAGCAGGGAAGGAACAATAACTCCCAGTAGGGTAGTCTGTTTCTGAGAAAGGGATCGTGCCACTTCGCTGGGATGGTAGTCCAGCTCCTGCATTGCCTGATGCACCTTCTCCTTTGTTTTCTCGCTCAAATAGCCCCCCCGGTTGTTCATGACTCTGCTAACGGTGGTGACGGTAACGCCTGCTTTGAGGGCAACATCCTTGATAGTAGGCATATTACAACCTCATCAGGGTGTGTTCCCCCCCTTCCTCAATGGTAAAGGAGTAGGACTTGAAGTCTGCAGTAAGGGTAATCGTTCTTCCCCCCCTGTGTTCCCAGGTAATGATCAAGTGCTCTTCATCAGTGGGTTCCTCCATCTGGAAGATCCCATCAAAGGCAGGGTGGGAGGAGCGAAGTTCCATCAACAATCGTAGGGCAACGACCACCGGCCTCTGAACTGCATCATCAACCTCTTCTTTGGTATAGTAGTGTCGGTTGATGTTTCTACCTTCCTTTGTCTCTTCAAGCAGTTCCAGGTCGTTGCTCCCGGCAAGCATTCCTACGTAGTAGATCTGGGGGGGAATCCCAGGGCTGAAGAACTGTACTGCCCTGGCAAGCAGATATGCTCGGTCGTCTTCCCCCCCTAGGCAGAGTAATAGGTGCAGTTGATCTGATAAATATCCAGGTTGTTGTACGTTTCACTATTGTAGATTCTCTTGACATTTGCCCCCCCATGGTCGTAGAGATGCTCCTTGGTTGCTTCGATCTCTTCGTCAGGCAATAAGCCGTAGACATCCACGATCCCAATCCCATCATGGTATCCAATGTGGTATGCTGGTTCCTCGGGCAAATGGCAAACCAGTTTTTCAGGTACTGTGTCTGGTGAAAGTAGAGAGCGTGGAGCATCAGCATTGGCAGGGCAAAGTCATAGACTGGATAGCTGTGGCTGGCAAGCTTGAGCTGGATGGAGTAGTGCTCATGAATTTCCGGGAGTACATCAGAGCCATATTTCTCAACTGCACTACGACATTTTGCCAATAGTTGCCAAGTCTCAGGCTCCACAAAAAAACAGTCGGTATCTCTCTTCTTGATTGCATAGGCAAATGCATCCAGGCGAATGATCTTCGCTCCATGCTTGGCAAGCCTTGCAAGATTAGCCTCCATGAAGGCTTCTCCAATTTCATTCTGTACGTTCAGGTCAATCTGTTCTTCGCTGAAGGTGCACCAGAGTTTCTTTTTCTCTCCACTAGAAAATGTAACAGTTTCATAGGGGGGTCCTTGGGCTTCCTCTTGTAGATCTTTTGGATTTGCTCTTCGGTGGGTTCGCCTCCCCCCCAAAAGGTCTCATAGTCAATGAAGTATTCCTTGCTCGGGGGGGAGTCAGGGCCTTCAGCCAGATATTCCTTCAGCAGAGGGCTTTGGGCAGAGATATGGTTGATCATATAGTCGAAAACCAGGTCGTATCGCTTTGCAAGGTTGTCGATATCCTTCCAGCTACCAAAAGCAGGATCGACCTGGTCATAGGTATATGGAGCAAAGCCCCCCCGATCCCCCCCTGAGGAGGGAAAAAAAGGGAGGATATGCAATGAGGCCAATGCTTTGCTGAAATGTTTGGAAAGGATTGTTTCCAAGTCGGAAAGATTAGATCCCAGTGAGTCGGGATAGGTGATAAGCATGACTCCATTTTTCATAGCTTCCTCCATCAAGTTTGCGTCTTCACTATGCAATACAGTATACTGTATGTCAAGCGTTTGACATATTTTGATATACATCATCTTAACTTGTTTGATTTTTCTCCTGAAAGGAGTAGTGGATCGCTCGGTATCTCGCATACTTAATTGCTGTAAGTGAACTATCTACCTTTCCTACAACATATTCCTTGCCTAGAAGCAAAGAATTGCAAAAAAGTTCTTGACAGAATTCTTATATAGGGTAAGATTGTTGCATGCAATAAAAAATAGTTGCATGCAACAATTTATCGTGCTACTTGCTGTGGCACACTCCTAAGGAGGAGACAATGAAGAAACTGTTGATTTTAGCTGTCATTCTCATGCTTGCTTTCCCTGTTTTTGCTAACGGGACGCAAGAAGAGGCAATTGAAGCGTATCCCTCACGGAATGTAAGGGTCATCATCCCCCCTGGTCCGTAGGTGGAATGACTGACGTTCTGACCCGTCCTGTGGCCAGTCACCTCGAGAAACAGTTTGGTGTACCCTTTGTTGTTGAGAACAAGCCCGGTGGTGGTGGTGTTGTAGGATCACTGGAAATTGAAAAATCCGCCAAAGACGGGTATGTCATTGGAACCACTTCCATGTCCACTGTCTCTGCAAAATATGTCTCTCCAGTGTACCCAGACATTCATAATGTTGAATTGATCAGCCAGGTCATCACCATTCCCGCCACGGTTACCGTCAACGCTGACAGTCCATTCATGACCATTCAGGACTTGCTTGACTACGCCAAGGCCAACCCTGGAAAACTTAAGAATTCCAACTCTGGTTCCGGTGCAAGTGCACACATCTATGCCTCTTACTTTGAAGCCATGGCTGGTATCAAAGTAAATCATATCCCGTATCCTGCATATGCAGAAGCTGTAACTGCACTTCTGGGTGGACACGTTGATATGACCAACATCCCACTTCCAGACCTCTCTGCACACGTTGACTCTGGTGCACTGAGACTGCTGGCAATTGCATCTGCTGAGCGTCACCCTTCCTATCCTGATGTACCTACCCTCAAGGAACTTGGTATTGATGTAGTAATGGGTAACTACAGTGGTTTTGTTGCTCCCAAGGGCACCGATCCTGAGAAGGTGAGGATTCTTGACGAGGCAATCGGCAAAGCAATGCAGGATGAAGGCATCCGTAAGTTCTTGATTGATGCTGGATATCAGCCTGTTTATCTTGACCGCAATGACTTTGCAACTGTTATTGCAGATGCTGAGAAGCAGCTTGAGTTCTTGGTAAACGAGCTCGGTGTTGAATTTGTTGATGACTGATCTGTCTTGAAGACGCAGTAATGAGATATATCGTCCTCAAGCATTAATTGGGGGGGACGATATTTAATGCAAATCTACAGATATTTGGAGAAGTAGATGACTAAAAAAAACATGGATATCCTGGCAGGAATAGGGTTCTTCGCTTTTGCAGGCCTGCTTTTTATTGCAGCTGGGTTCATGCCAACCCGTGAAGGTGGCATTCCTGCACTCAATACAGGGTTTTATCCAAGAATGCTTGCTATCATCTGCTGTCTTGTCAGTATTGATGATCATTGAAGCAATCCGCAAACAGTATGTACAGAAAGACGTTGAAGCATGGTGGACCACCAAGGCCGCCTTTTCCCTCTTCGCTGTTACGCTTGTTCTGCTGGTACTGTACCCGTTTATTATGAAACTGTTGGGCTTTGCCACTGCAAGCCTAATCTTCATTACCACACTCACGTGGATGCTGAGTGAGAAAGCACATCGCAGACCCTTGGTTATCGGGGGGGGAATCTCACTCGCACTGACTGTAATCGTCTATATCATCTTCAAGATGATACTTGCCATCCCCCCCTTCCCACAAGGGATGTTGATCTAACACAGAAAGGATTTCACCATGGAATTGTTTTCAATGGATTTATATCTTTCGGGTTTGCAGCAATTTGCCAACCCCCCCGCCATGTTCCTTTCCTCCTTCCTGGGGGGGGTATTGGTAGGAATTGTGTTCGGAGCCTTGCCCGGACTTACTGCGACTATGACCATTGCCGTATTCATCCCCCCCTTTACCTTCGGGATGTCACCCTATATCTCCTTTGCCTTCCTGCTGGGGGGCTGTATACCGGAGCAGTGTATGGAGGGTCAATCTCGGCCATCCTGATTAACATTCCGGGTACTCCCTCAGCTATTGCAACCAGTCTGGATGGATATCCGATGAGCCAGGCAGGGCGTGCAGGGGGGGAAGCAATCGGTATTTCGACGATCAGTTCAACCATTGGGGGGGGATTCCTCAGTGTGTTCGTCCTGATGTTTGCAGCGCCAGCAATTGCCAGTGTTGCCCTGAAATTCAGTGCCGAGGAGTATGTAGGTATTACCCTTATTGGACTGAGTATTATTGCAATCATCTCACCGGGTTCCACCGTAAAGGGCTTGATCGCCGGTGTCATCGGCCTAATCATTGGTATTGTTGGCTTGGATCCCATCACCGGGTATCCCAGGTTCATCATGGGACAGGCAGAGTTGCTTGAGGGAATCGATTCCATCCCTGTAATGATTGGTATGTACGGTCTCTCTGAGATGCTCGTGCAGATTTCCAGTGCCGAATACAAGGTAACAGTCGAACAGAAGATAAGTAAGATTGTACCTCCCTGGAAGGATATCAAGAGAATTTTTGGTACGGTCGTCCGCTCTTCTTTCATTGGTGTCTTGATCGGTGCGCTCCCTGCAGCTGGTGGTTCCATTGCTTCCTTGGTCGCCTATGGACAAGAGAAGCGTCTGGGCAAGCGTCGTGACCTGCTTGGAACTGGTATCATTGAGGGTATTGCTGCACCAGAGGCTGCAAACAATGCAAGTACCGGTGGAGCCTTGATCCCCCCCATGCTTACCCTTGGTATTCCAGGGGGGGACGCAATGACCGCTGTCTTGATGGGTGGCCTTATCATCCAGGGACTTCGTCCAGGTCCACTGTTGTTCCAACAGCAGATGCCGTTTGTATCCTCAATTTTCATCAGCTTGCTGCTCTCGGTAGTGTTTATGTGTATTCTTGGCTTGCTTGGTGCACGCGTATATGCAAAGTTGATCAGCTTCCCGAAGAAATACCTGATTCCTGCAATCCTGGTTTTTGGATTGGTGGGTAGCTATGCAATCAGCAACTCAATCTTTGATATCTGGGTGCTTATCATCAGTGGCTTGGTCGGATTCCTCTTCAGGAAAATAGGTTTACCTATCGCACCAATTATTCTTGGAATGATCCTTGGACCCTTGTTTGAAAGTAATTTCAGACGTGCTTTGATGCTAAACGAAGGAAACTGGGCAACGTTTGTCCAGAGGCCTATCAGTCTGTTCTTCCTGATTGTAGTGGTGGTGGTACTTGCCGGCCCTGTAGTCATGAAGAAATTCAAGAAAATTATTACAAATAGCAAGGGAGTATAACGTATGCTTGATGCAAATAGTATATTGCTCAGTTCTCTGAAAATTGGAAATCGTACCGCCCAGAACCGTTTTGTCGCCCAACCAATGGAAGGGAATGATGGAGAGAACGGAGCAGTCTCAGAGCGCGCAATCAAGCGTTATGCTCAGCTGGCAGAGGGAAAGTGGGGGGGCGTCATTGTTATCGAAGCTCTTGCAGTTAAAAGCGATGCATTGGCAAGAAAGAACCAGATGGTGATCACTAGAGATCATCTTCCTGGGTTCAAGAAGCTGGTTTCAGAGATGAAAAAGGCTGATCCAAATGCCCTGATTCTTTTCCAGATTACCCATTCAGGACGTAAGAGTGGCAAGGACTTCTCCCAGCCAACTGCATTGTATGACCCAGCCCCCCCGCATGAACACCTTCTCACAACTGAGGAGATTGATGAAATACAACGCCTGTTCGTAGAAGCAACATTGCTCGCTGAAGAAGCCGGAGCCGATGGGGGGGTAGACTTCAAGATGTGCCATGGGTACTTCGGATGTGAGTTGCTGCGCTCTGCAAACCAAAGGGATGACAAGTGGGGGGGAGGTTCTTTCCTAAACCGTACCCGTTTCCTCTCTGAGTCAGTCAAGGAACTGAAAACCCGTCTTAAGAACAAGGATTTCATCCTGGGTAGTAGAATCAGCTACTGGGAAGGAATCAAGGGCGGTTGTGGAACAAAGAGCGCTGATGATGCAATGGAAGATCTTACTGAGATGGACGAAGTAATCCGCCTCATGGTCGACCTTGGACTGGATTACGTCAACGTATCAGCAGGTATCCCTGGAGTAACCAGTGAGATTACCCGACCGACTGCCACCTCCAAGTGGTTCTACCTTCATCAGTTCAGGTATGCCCGCCGGGCTAAGGCCTTGGTTGGGGGGGATACCATGAAGGTGTTCGGCTCAGCATATTCTGTACTCAAGGAAGAGGCATTGCCTCTTGCAGAAGAGAACTTGCAGAACGGAGATACTGATTTTGTGGGATGGGGGGGAAGACAGACACTTGCCGACCCACTATTCCCTAAACGCCTTGCTCTGGGAGAGCAGGTGGATTATTGTAAACTTTGTTCGGGCTGTTCAAAACTCATGGTGAAACAGGAGAAGGTGAAGTGCATCATCTACTGTGATTAAAGAATAGGTGATTGATGGCATGACAAAGCGAGTAACGGTATATGATATTTCGAAACGGCTGGGACTAAGTCCCAGCACTGTTTCGAGGGTGCTCAACAATTCTTCACTCATCAGTACAGAGAAGAAGGAGCTCATCCTTCGTACTGCAGAAGAGATGGGGGGGTACCAAAAACGAGCGATCAAGCGACAGAAGGGACGGGCTATTATTAATATTCGTCTGTTCCTTCCCAAGACTCAGTTCAGTTATATCCATCTATTTTATGATGTGGCTGAATTGATCGAAGGTATCCAGCATGGATTTGGCGAAACTCGTGTGAATATCATTACCAGCTTGAATGATGGAGATCTCTCTCTCTTTGACTCCAAGAAACTCGGGACATCGATGGGTGCATTTTTGCATTCACCAAACCATCTGATGATCTCGAGGAACTTCTGGAAGACCGATCTGTCCCGTTCATCCTTCTGAACCGTTCAAATCCTGAACATAACTATGTATTGGTAGATAACCTGGTTGGTATGGATGCATTGGTAGATGCGATGTACAAGAAGCGGGGGGGAGATACCCTCAAGCCTTGCTACGTCGGATTTTCAAAACTACCTTCGGTAAGTGAACAGCGTGAAATGGGAGTATATAAAGGGTGTGTGGCCCGTAATATTCCCTTTGACCGTGAGAAAGATGTGATAATGGTAGATTCTCTCACTGAGCTAAGGGAGAAAGTGCTTCCTGCAATAGAGAAGCATGCTTATAACGGAGTTTCTGCTTCAATGACCTTGTGGCTGTTTCGCTCTACCAAACTGCCCTGAGAAGGAACTGGAGGTGCCTGACCTGTTCTCCCTTACAGGATTCGATAATTCCCCCCCAATGCTGCAACTATTGGACCAGAGGATTGATACCATTGAGTTCTCTCTCCTGAAATTGGGAAAGGAAGCAGGTATGTGGTTGAATGGTCGTGTTATCAATCGGGTGGAGGATGCAATCCAGAAAGCCTTGGAAGGGGGGGACTATATCGTAGGAGAAACAATCTAGATGGTTGATGCAACTGAACAGTATACATTCCAAGGATACTCTCTTCCTGTACATCAAACTGGTGTTTTGATCATAGGATCTGGTACGGCTTCTCTCTCTTGTGCCATCCATCTCCATCGGATGGGATGCAGCGAGATGCTCATAGTTACCGATAACAGTAATGGGGGGGGTACAAGCCGTAATACCGGGAGTGACAAACAGACGTACTATCGCCAAAGCGATGCAAGCCATGTCCCAGATTCCCCCCCGTATGCAATGGTGGAATCATACATTCGTGGAGGGGGGGCTACCCATGGGGGGGATATTGCTTTCATTGAAGCCCAAAATTCACTTCGTGCATTCTACAACCTGGTCTCGTTGGGGGGGATGGAATTCCCTTACAATCGCTATGGGGGGGGATATACAGGGTACAAAACTGACCATGACCCAAGTTCAAGAGGTATATCTCTTGGCCCTTATACCTCCAGAGAGATGGTGAGGGTCCTCAGTGCTGAAGTCCAAAGAAATGGTACTCCCTTGTGGGACCAGTGTGATGTAGTACGCTTGCTTACTGATGAGAATGATCAGATGGTGGGAGCCGTCATTCTGGATAAGACGAAATTGCATGAGGAAAACCATGGACTGTCAGTTATCCTTGCCGACCATGTGGTACTGGGAACAGGTGGACCTGCAGGCTTTTACGCCTCTTCTGTCTATCCAAGAGTACACGTTGGAAGCATCGGTTTGGCAATGGAGATTGGAGCAGAAGCAGCAAACCTGACTGAGTCCCAGTTCGGTATTGCAAGCATCAAGTTCAGATGGAACCTCTCGGGAAGTTACCAGCAGGTACTTCCTCGATATTACAGCACTGACAGGGAAGGGAATAATCCTGAAGATTTCCTCTCTCCCTACTTCTCCTCTTGGGAAGCTTTGACCAATGCAGTGTTTCTCAAAGGCTACCAGTGGCCATTCGATGCAGCAAAAATTCCCGATGAAGGATCTTCCTTGATCGATTTGTTGGTGTACCAGGAGACACAGGTGAAGGGGGGGAGAAGGGTTTTCATGGATTTCCGGGAAAATCTTACCGGGAAGAACGAATGGTCTGACTTTTCTAAAGCGTGTGTTGCTTCAAGCGCCTTAGGATACTTGCAGACATCCGGAGCATGGGCTGAAACTCCTTTTAGACGACTTCAGCTGCTCAACCAGGCAGCAATTGATATGTATGCCAGCAATCATATTGATCTCTCCAAGGAACCTCTTGAGATTGATGTATGTGCACAACACAACAACGGTGGACTCTCTGCCGACATCTGGTGGGAATCGACAAATATCGCTCATCTGTATCCCATCGGAGAAGTGAATGGAAGCCATGGTGTGAGCAGGCCAGGGGGGGGTAGTGCGCTGAACGCTGGACAGGTGGGAGCTTTACGAGCTGCTACAAGGATCATGGGGGGGTATGGTACTCCTAAAACAGCTACAGTACAGGCTTGCAGAACGCAGATCAAAAACCTGCTCCAATACATCAAGAACGTTACCTCTACCGAACAAAGCAACCTGATGGAAGCAAAGCATTTGCTTGATACCCAGCAGTCAGTACTGCAACAGCGTATGTCTCGCTCTGCGGGGGGGCCTATCAGGGCGCTTTCCTTAGTTGCAAAAGCATTTGAGGATGCAAGGCAGCAACAATCCTCACTTGCAACAATCACCGGGATACCCTCAGTGTATCTACCAAAGGTACTACGCTTGAGACATATGGTTTTGGCCCAGGGGGGGTGGTACTTATATGCCATAAAAACCTATCTGGAGAGAGGAGGTGGAAGTAGGGGGGGATCATATCTTGTGGTATCTGAGGAAGGAGAGACTCCTCATCCATTATTGGCGACCTATAGCATGGTGCCAGAGGAGAGGTCTTTGCGTTCATACATACAGGTTATAGACCTGGATGACTCAAATTCACTCCAGTGCCGATGGGATACCTGTAGGGAAGTACCATCAGAGACCTTTTGGTTTGAGCGGGTTTGGCGGGAATTCAAGGAAAAGGCCTATCTCAACGCATAGCGCATTGAGATAGGGATATTAGAACGTTACAGCCTGGGAATAGCAAGTCCACCATCAACGGTGATGACTGTTCCACTGGAGAAGGGAAGGGCTCCCTGGAAAAGGGAAGTTACCGTCTTGCCAATATCTTCTGGAGTGCCCCCCCAGCGCATCTGTGGTACCAGACCTTCTGCAAGCAGGGAGTCATACTTTCCCTCTACCGCTGAGGTCATGTCGGTTTTGATGATACCTGGGCGTATTTCGTAGACGAGAGCGCCTTCAGGGCGAGACGAGTAGAGAAGAGGGAAGCGGCCATTCCAAGCCCTGCCTTACTGATGCAGTACTCCCCCCCTCGGTTTACCGACACCATGGTAGCTGAGACGGACGTGATGAACACGATCATCTTTCCTTTAAGCGAGGAGTTTTCTTGCCATCGGTTTGCAATTTTCTGGGTAAGAAAGACAGGCCCTCTGAGGTTTGTATACATAAGACGGTCATAGGATTCAGGGCTCATCTGCAGCAGGTCTGCACGTTCTTTTGGTGCAACACCAGCGTTATTGACCAATCCATCCAGCGAACCGGTACAAGCGAAAGCTTGAGATACGAGTTGGTTTTGTTGCTGTTCATCAGAGATGTCTGCTTGGATGATGAAGAAGGCTTGATTTTTGTCAATCGTGGCTTCTTGGCATAGACGTTGGGTTTCCATGGCTGCTTCCTTGTTCCCTGCATAGTTTATGATAACCGAGTACCCACTAGAGGCAAGCGAGAGGCAGATTCCTCTTCCAATTCCCCCCCGGCTTCCTCCGGTGACCAGAATGGTTTGTGGCATAGATATCCTCCGTATTGTTGCATGCAACAATACGAATTGTGAAGGCTTTTGTTCGCGCTGTCAAGCGTTAAGATGTAAGAAAGGGTAGTGAAGTGAAGAGAGAAAACAATAAAATCCATACCCGGGTGATTGGTTTGGGACTAGGACTGGCTGTGCTGGTACTTGCTCTGGTACTTCCTTTGGAGGGGGGGCTTGAGAGTAAGGGAAGGCTCGCTCTTGCCCTTACCTTGATGACCGTTACGTTCTGGGCTTTTCAGGTAAGCCATACCGGTTATATCGCGGGTATGTACTTGGTGTTGTTGATTGTCTTGGATGTAAGCAAACCTGCAACGGTTCTCTCTACCTGGACCAGCTCCAGTACCTACTTGATCATAGGAGCCTACCTTATTGCAGCTGCGGTCCGTTCTTCTTCCTTGGGGGGCAACGTATCGCCTATTCATTCCTGCTCCATTTTGTCACATCCTATAGAACCTTAATTATTGCAATCTTTGCACTGACCTTCGTCCTGAGTCTGCTCATTCCTCATGCATGGCCCCCCCGTGCGTTCTTGATCATGTCGGTAATGAGTGTGGTCATCAAGAGTGCTGACATCGAGCGTAAGGAGGCGATTGTTATCGGCTTCGCGGTCTTTGCCTCCTCAGTACCCATTTCCCTGATTTTCCTCACCGGAGCAAGTGTCACCAGTCCACTGGCAGTGGCATATGCAGGAATTGAGCTCTCGTGGCTTGGGTGGCTGGAGATAATGGGGGGGTTGCCAGCATTTATTGCAAGCCTTCTGACCTTGGCTCTCTTCCTGGTATTATTCACACCCAAGAAAACCTTGCAGCTCAATAAGGTTGCTATCAGCGAGGCATCTCGTGAATTGGGACCATTCACCAAGAAAGATGTGCGTGTGGTGGTCTGGCTAAGTATTGCCATTGTAGTTTGGTCACTGGACTTCCTGCATGGAATCGACATTGGTTGGGTCACCTTCCTCTTGGCTGTGCTGATGAGTCTGCCCATCATTGGGGGGGAAGTCCTTGAGCCGAAGCATTTCAAGGAGGTTCCCATCCAGGTCCTTATCTTTATCAGCGCCGCGACTGCTATCGGAAAGGTAGGTTCTGAGACCGGGATGAATGCCTATATTGCACATATGGTACTTCCCTCGTTCATTCCCTCGAATATCTTTCTCCTTGCCATCATCGTTACCACCTTCACCTTGATGGTCCACATGGTGCTGGGGGGGAGCGTACTCTCTGTCATGGGTGTAGCGATTCCCGCTCTGCTTGCCTATATTTCTCCACTGGATATCAATCCGATGGTGGTTGTGTTCTGGTCATATACGGTTATCGGAAGCCACTACATCTTGCCCTTCCACCACATGAATGTGCTGGTGGGGGGGCAGGGAGAGGGGGGGAATGGCCTATACTCCCAGAGGGAGACGATCAAACTGGGTGTTCCCATGATTGCAGTAGTGTATTTCACCACTGTGGTAGTAGAAACACTCTGGTGGAAGCTGCTTGGTATCCTCTAAAGCATGAACTCCTTCAGGTTCTCCATTGATGGTTGAAGCTCCTTGGCCTCGATGCGGTGAATAATGGATACTACCTGGTCATTGATGGGAGTAGGAATTCCCAATTTCTTTCCTTGTTCGCTGAGTACTCCGTTTATGGCATCTACCTCACAGGGTTTTCCTTTCTCGATGTCTTGGAGCATGCTTGGTTTCAGCTGACGATGCTTGCGGATTGCAAAAGGAATCAACTGGAAGCTGATCCATCTCTTGAAAGAATTCGTATAATCGAAGAGGGAAGCAATGTCTTTCCCTTGGACAGGTTCCAAGGTAACGGAAGAGGCTTTCACCACATCGATGCACTCCTTTATGATCCTCTGTGCTATTCGTCTAGCTTGCTTGTTTGCTGATACTTCCCCCCCAAAGGTACAACCGAGAGCCGTAGCTGTTCCGCTGAACGAGGCATTGATCAGGAGCTTCGACCAACGGGCTCCGATGAAATTATGCTCAATGGTTACCTCTCCCATCAGGGAGAGTATTGCAGAGATTTCAGCAAGCATTGCCTCCCGTCCAGGAACAGGCAGGCCAAGGCTGAATGAGAATGTATGCTCATCACTGGTCAGTTCTACCACCCCCCCGCTTCCGGTCAATGTGGCACCCCCCCAGCCGATGGTGCACCCACAAACACGATTATTTCCCAGTATTTCCATCAAGGTGGGTTCAGGGATTCCATTTTGCATGGTACAGAGCATCCCGTCCTCTTTAAGATAGGGTTTCAGGAAGGAAGCAACTTGCCTGTTCTCGAGTTGCTTGGTAAGCAGGAAGATGAGGTCATATGTTCCCTTCATGTCCTCAGGAAGCAGCGCGGTGACAGGGATGGTGGCTGTTCGCTTGCCTACTATCTGGGCACCATTCTCTTGGAGTGTCTTAACATGTTCCTTGTTTCTGCTGATGAGATCAACAGCGGCCCCCCCTCGTTCATGAAGATATGCTCCTAAAACGGTTCCCAACGACCCAGCACCATAGATGGCAATGCGCATACGTTTCCTCCTCCTATGAATAGTAGACTACAGGGAAGGGGGGGAAAGATTGCACAAGATAGAAGTGAAAGGATTGCCACAGAAATGGAGGGTGTTGCACTTCATGAAATATGCAGTCATCTGATATGCGTGGAGTCAATCAAATAGTACTGGGCAACTGCGTACAATAAAACAAAGGGACCTTTCGGTCCCTCTGTTGATAATAGCTTGGTTAAAGCCTAGTAGCGGTAGGAATCGCGGCGTTCAGTTCTGGGACGCGCAATTGCTTCGTTTACTTTCAGGTTACGACCATCAACTTCCTGACCATCGAGCTGGGAAATAGCAGCTACTGCTGCATCATCCTGATCCATCTCAACAAATGCAAACCCCCCCTTGGGGGGGCGATTGGTGTCACGATCGACAATGATGTGTGCACTCAGCACGTCACCGAATTGTGCGAACAGGGAGTACAAGGACTCTTCTGAAGTTTGGTAGCTCATGTTTCCGACATAAATTTTTTTAGCCATGATACAGTTCCTTTGCAAACTATGTGTTTGCTTTCTGAGGGTATTTTAAGAATTTGGGATTAGTTCGTTCGGGGGGGACCCGTCAGATAGCATGATAGTTTAGCAACAAGCCTTCAAAGATAGGATTTGGGAACAGAAAGAAACACAAATACGTAAGTTGCCTTACAGTAGGGTTTATTTCACAAAGAGTCAATGTATGGACAGAAGATTCATCATATTTCGGAAACAAAATAAACGGGACCACCCTTAGAGGTCATCCCGTTTATAGCAAGTGAAAAGAATTTCTAGTTCTTTTTCTTCTCTGCAATACGTTTCTTCTGTGTTTTCTCAATAGCATCAACAATATGCTCATAACCGGTGCACCTGCAGAGGTTGCCAGCTACCTGCTTTCTGATCTCCTCCCTGGTTGAGGGGGGGGTATCCTTGTTGATGATGGGAATGGAAGACATAATAAATCCCGGGGGGGTACAGAAGCCACACTGTACAGCACCTTCATCAATGAAGGCTTGCTGAATGTCGCTGATCGTTCCCTTGGTGTCACTCAATCCCTCGAGGGTCAGGATATCCTTTCCCTCTGCCCAGATTGCCATATAGATACAGGAGTTGAACGGCTTTCCATTGATCAGAACGGTACAAGCACCACATTCTCCTACATCACAGCCATGTTTGATGCTGTCCAAGCCAGCGTTTCCACGGAGCATATCGGAAAGAGATGAACGAATATCCACTGTAAAGGTTCTCTGCTTCCCATTGACCGTGCAGGTGATATCTTTATTAGCCATTGATTGTTCCTCCTGCTTTCTCTACAGCTGCCTTGGTTGCCCGTCTTGCGAGCTCCTTTACCAACTGCAGTCTGAACTCCTTGCTGGCTCTCCAACTGGTTCTTGGAGTGACATCAGCAAGTGCACCCTCAGCTACCGCATCAAGCAATGATGCATCAAGGGCATGTCCCTTGGCGCTCTCCTCTGCTTGTGTGGAGCGGATGGGAATGGGGGGGGCTGCAACTCCAAAGGCAATGCGGAGCCTTTCTATTGCGTCCTTGTTCTTGTTTAATGTTACATTGACTGAGCACCCAAGAGTCGCGATATCCATGGCGCGCCGCATCGCATACTTGATGTAGTGGCCATAGGTGTTCTCGTAGCTCTCTTTAGGAATACGGATACCAGTCATGATCTCACCTGGGCGGAGGTCTACCTTTCCCGGTCCAAGATTGAATTCTGCATAGGGAAGGAGTCGGATCCCATCCAGACTGGTCAGCTCGAGGACTGCATCATATGCCTTGAGCGTGGTTGCCGAGTCGGCACTGGTGACGCCGTTGCAGATGTTTCCACCGATGGTGCCGATATTCCTGATCTGGGGGGGTCCACCGATTTGGTCAACAGCATCGCCCAGGACGGAACATGTTCCCTGATCACCGGATGCATCGAGACATCGGTAAAGCTGGTCAGTGGACGAATGAGAATTGAACCATCATCCTCCAAGCAGATACCTCTCAGTTCTTCAAGCATATAGATGTTGATAAGATCACAACCTGCTAGTTTCCCTTCGCGGATCTTGATCAAAATATCACTCCCTCCGGCTAACAGAAGAGCTTCTGGATGCTCCTTCTTAAGCGTAGGGCCTCCTCTACAGAGGTTGGTTCATAGAGTTTATTAAAGTTATACATACGCTCCTTCCTTTATTTGATCAGTCCCGCATCGGTGAATGCACCAAACAGACGTTGGGGGGGGTGAAGCGGAATTGCATTTACTGCAACCCCCCCGGTTGCATTGAGTACTGCATTACGAATGGCTGGGGGGGCGACGGGAATCGTAGGAGGTTCTCCGAGGCTCTTGTTTCCATATGGACCGGTGGGGGGGTCATAGGTCTCTACAAAGTCAGCATGGAGGTCAGGGGGGGTATCCAGAGCGGTCATCAGCTTGTAGTCAAGCAGATTGTCGTTGTACATCCGGCCTGTCTTCGGGTCGAACAGATGTCGTTCATACAATCCATAGCCAAGCCCCCCCATACTCATTCCACCATGCACCTGACCCTTTGCAGTCTGGTGATTGAGAATGGTTCCTGAGTCATGGACGTTGATGATATCCAGAACCTTTACCTGACACATCGGGATATCCACCTCTACCTCGACAAAACAGACTCCAAAGGAGTAAGTGTTGTCAGTGCAGTGGTGAGTCTCTTCAGCAGAGATATGCTGTGAGTTGGTCAGGCTGTAGCAGGATTCAATGGCTACATCTGCAACCGAGAGCAAATGCTCATCCTTGTTGGTGTGCACAATGTAGTTTTCCTTGATATCCAGATCCCATGGATCGCACTTCAGCATAAAACCGGCAAAATCAAGCAGCTTTTTCTTGAAGGCTTCGGCAGTTTTCTTAACCGCCAACCCAGATACGTAGGACTGTCGGGAGGCATAGGCACCGGTATCGTAGGGAGTGACATCAGTGTCCTGCTTGCTGATCATATGAATCTTGTCCATCGTTAGGCCGATGTTTCAGCGGCCATCATGGCAAAGACAGTATCAGCACCCTGACCGATCTCAGTTGCTCCCATCTGTACCTGCAGAGAGCCATCCTGGTTGAGCAGCATGCGCACTGCAGAGGTCTCCAAGCTGATCGGATAGACGCCGGTCTTGTAACAGAAGATGGCCATGCCGACTCCTTTCCTGATCGGACCATCCTGCTTCTCGTACTCCTTGCGCTTCTTTGAGTAGGAGAGATACTTCTCTCCCTTGTCGATACACTCCTCGAGGCCGGTGGAGTGACAGGTGATGGTGGTAACCGGGTCGACGAATCCAAGCTTCATCATATTCTGCTTACGAATCTTGATCGAATCGAATCCAGTTTTGGCTACAATATCATCCACGTGGGCTTCCAAGGCAAACCCAATCTGGGGGGGAATACCGTAGGCCCGCATTGCTCCAGCGGTTGGCATGTTGGTGTAGACTGTATAGGCCTCTCCCTTGATTGCCCCCCCCACCGGATACATCATCCTGAATCCGTTTACTGCATTGGCAACCAGTGCGTGTGCGTGGCTCGCATATGCTCCTTGGTTAGAGTAAGCTTCGATGCTTCTGGCAGCAAATGACCCATCAGGGCGAATATAGCTCTCAATGTGGAACTTCATTGCGTGTCTTGTTCTTGTACAGGCAAAGGTCTCTTCCCTGGTATAGGACAAAATAACAGGTCGGCCACCAACACGAGTGGTCAGGAATGCATTCAAGGGTTCGGTAAGAGCATCCTGCTTATTGCCGAATCCACCACCAATATAGGGCTTCACAATCCTGATCTTGCCAAATCCTACTCCCAAAGCCTGGGAACAGACACGGCGTACGATATGGGGGGGAATTTGGGTGGAGCTTACCACGACAATCTTGCCATCTTCCTCATATGCAAACGAGTTTGCAGGTTCAATATGACAGTGGGTTACGATTGGGGGGGTCTCGTAGTCGCCTACGACTTTGATAAGGCCCTTTTCCTTAATTGACTCTTCAAAGGAGCCGATCTCATAGGAAGAGTGGACCACTACGTTGTTTGGCTTCTCCTCGTGGATTACCGTTGCCCCCCCTTCCTTCATAGCATCTTCAATGGAGAGGATGGGAGCATACTCTTCGTAGGTTACCTTGATCTTTCTCACTGCTTCTTCTGCAGCAATCTCAGTCTCGGCTATAACTGCTGCAATGTCATCGGCATAGCAGCGAACCCTTGCATTGAGCAACTTACGGTCAGCGATATCCTGGTGTTTGGGTTCGGTCGACCATGGGTGCCCAGCGGTAGGGAACTGAATGTCGGGAACGTCGAAACAGGTGACAATGTCTACAACACCTTCAACCTTCCACGCCTGGGAGAGATCAAACTCCTTTACCCATCCATTTGCAATGGTACTATGCAGTACTTTTGCATGAAGGGCATGGGGGGGAGAGACCAGATCGGGGGGGGTATATTTTGCTTTTCCCGTCACTTTGTCGTATGCATCGACTCGGTTCGGGGGGGATTTTCCTATGATATTCATGGAGTTCCTCCTTGTTTCCTCAACAACCCTGCTTCTGCAAATTCTGGGGGGGCTAGGCAGAAACTTCACATTTTTTTCTGTGAAAGATGAGCATAGAAGCTTCCAGAAAGGCAGAGCTTTCTTTTCGTACTTTCATAATACAACAAATTGCAACAAATTCAAGGAATTATTCTCAATAAGCGAAAAAAAAGAGTACGGATTGATAATATTACTATCCATCTAACAGATAACAAATTCTAGGTAGGAATACCTATAATCTTAGGTGCTTTTACCTGCTATCGCCTTGGATGGTTCCCTTTCATACTGTTCTTGGATAGGAGAGGAAAACAGTATGAAGGTAAAAAGTACCCACTATATAGCATGTATCGGATTGATCTTATTGCTTCTGACTTCTCTTGCTGGTTGTAAAAAGGATCCCGGTAATAATCCTGGTGAAGAGGAGCAAGAGGATGTCACGGTTTTTTCCCTGGCCAGAGCACCCGATGGTGAGTCTTCATTCAGGGCAGGTGAATATGAGGCTTCAGAGGATAAAAGCATAACCTCCCGTTGGCTTGCAGCAAGTCAGACTGACAATGGATTTACCCCCCCTATCACCCCCCCAGACAGCCTCAAGGTTGCTTATCGCTACATTGCATTGATCCCAGACACTACCATACAGAAGATTGGGGGGGTAAAGGGTATCTATGGTAGAGGGCGGTATGATGCCATGAATGCATGGGACGGAACAGCCCTGACTGCATATAAAAACAATGCCATGACCAAGCTTCCAGGGTTCAATACCTCCCACTATCCTGATGTGACACCAACAGAGGATGATATGCTTGAGTTCTCTGTTTATGTGGATGATGACACCCCCCCTGTAACAAAGCAGGAAGTAAAGGAAGGCTCCTTTGTCATCTTTGATGGGTCGAACAATACCCCCCCAGTAGATGTAACGGATGATACCTTGGCTGTATTTGACCTAAAAGATACTTCCTTCAAGGTCGATGTTGATGACCTGCCCCCCCCAGAAGATGTGGTTTTCACTGGTATTGCCTATGAGCTTGTCTATTATGAGGCAGAGCTCTCCGGCTTTGGGGGGGCTGTACGACTGTATTACAACGACTACGGGCAATGCAAGGCAGGGGGGGACTTCATGGTGGACAAAGCAGGTGATTCTCCTGATAAGGGCTGGCAATGGGCATACCTGAAACATGGTGATGGCCCAGACTCTTGGGACGGGTCAGCTGTACCTACTGTGAGTGAAGGTGGGTATGATGACTATGATACCGATACGGTAGAGGAGCCTAACCCACAGGTGGAATATAAAGGATACTTTCCAATCTTAGGGATAGGTGAAGCAGCAAAGACCCATAGCTCTGGTCTCATACCAACATTCGTCAATCTCGAGAGTACAGGGGGGGATGCATGGCCTGATGTAACAAATCCAGATCCAAAAGACCCATTTCTCTTGAACGTAGACAAGCATCCTGACCCATCGGGAGCTTGCATCTACTGGTCGGTAAGTCAAGGGATTTTCAATCAACCTGTTGGGGGGGAGGGCCAGCCGGTTCCCTACGACCATCCCCCCCATATTGAGGAGGAGGTCACCAATCCCGGAGGTTTGGTACGTATGATCCTAGCAATCCCATTGCGAGCACCCCCCCCATCAAAAGTGGAGGGACTATAGCAAGCAATCGAGATGCAAGTATCATTTACTACGAAAAGGACGATCATCTAGGTGTTTCTGACATGTCTAGCATCCTCTATAGTGATACCAGACGTGACCCAGCAACTGTCATTGACCGTGCCACCATGCGGGAAATGTTTGGGGGGGTCTATGCCTATGACTCTGGACTTGTCAGCAACATCTACGATGATACATCGTTTGTTCAACGATGGATCGCGGATGCTGGGTCTGGATCCTATACAAATTATTTTCCCACCTTGCTTGACCTAAGCATGGGGGGGAGAATCTGCGTGGTGGCAAGCAGGAGGGAGGCCGATCCCACAGGCTTAAGCCAACAAGGGTATGTCTATGATCCTCCTCCATCCAACACTCCTGATGCGCTGGAGATGTCGATTGTAGAGGTAGCAATCACGCTGCAGATTAATGTTGCCTTTGGATATGGGGGGGAAGATTGTGGCGGTAGAAGCTGGGGGGGAGGTGGTACAACTATAGGTACTACTGACTTTGAAAAACGCTTTCTCAGTTTCGCTCCAAAACTTGGATCGACTGAGTATGGTGGGTGGGGGGGGACCGATCCTAATGGTCCTGTCCCTTCCCAGCGAGGGTTTTATGGGAGCCGATCAGACGAACATGGATTGGAGACCGAACTGTCTTTCAGGCAAAATCACTTTGCCATCGATGTAGACAATATCCCCCCCTACCGGGATGTATACGCTCTGCCTCCTATTCTTGATAATCCTTCCCCCCCTGAGGAAGGGCCCTTTACCGAGGAGACTCATGTTAGTATTTCTACAAACGGAGCTGGGGGGGTGAGTGTGTATTATACCACCGACGGTAGTGATCCAACCAATAGTTCAACACGGTATACTGATGCAATTCCTGTTTCTTCCAATACCACCATCAAGGCAATTGCTTACCAGACGGGGGGGAAGCAATTCCCCCCCTCCATGATCGTGGAAGCGTTCTACGAGGTAAGTGGTGCGCAGAGGTACTCTGTCCCGGTGGAAGTTCAAGCAGTCCCTGTGGCGGCTGCAGGGAAGCCAGCCTTTGTATTACTGTTCAAGGACCAGGAGCTCGACCTTGCTAGAAGTTTTTCTCCTGTTTCCTGCACCCAGGTGAATGTAGACCAGAACAAGGTCTCTGCAAGTCTGAAAGAGGTACTGGCAGGGACGTATTATCTGCTTGTGGTTGTTGACATGGACCGCTCGGATAGTCTCACTGAAGGGGGGGACCTCGTCTATCCGTCCACAGTTGCAAATCAGGTGGTGAGCTTGCACAGCGTACAAGTCCCCCCCTCTGCAGCTGTAGTTTCCCTTTCAGGTGCTTCCTACACGGTTCCTGCCAGAACATTGGAGCGGAGTCTAGCTGCAGATTAGTGACAACAACACTGCTCCGGTACGCCTTTCTGAAAAGAGAGGCGTACTCTCTTGCATCCAACCCTTTACCGCACTGATTCCTACCGGTTACAATACAGTAACATGTGTGAGTAGGAGGGTGGGATGAGAAAAGACCTCCCGATCAAACGCTCTCTGGCCGGAACAATGCTTTTTCTGCTTGTCCCCCCCGCCATCTGCAATGCTGCTCCCTTGATCCAACCCAAATATAGCGAATCCATGGCATTGCCCTTTGTCATAGGGCTTGTAGCACTCGGGGGGGTATTGTTCGGACTTCTCTGGTACAATATCTTTCTTGCTATCTCGACCAGGGAGAAGATGTTCTTCTATTTCTCCCTCATCATGGTTCTCCTTACCATACTCCAGACCTTTTCCACCTATGACCGATTCTTCTTCTTTCTCACCTATAACCGAGTGACAATAATTACCCATTTGCTGTTCATGACCTTCCTGCTCTTCTTCGAGGAGTTGTTTTCCATCAGGGACCACGATAAGAGGCTGTCCTCATTCAATCGGGTCAATATCGTAGTCATTGGTGGGTATGCGGTGCTTTTCCTGCTTTTGAAAATTTTGTTTCCTATGGCTGAACGGTTGCACACTACGCTCAATTTCATCCGGGAACTTTTTGTTTTCTATACCAATGCACTCTTCCTCTACACCATCATCAGGGCAATGGTATGGATGAAGAGGGAGGCAATCTTGCTCCTGGTTGCATTCATTCCCCCCCCTGCATTCACCACCAGTGTCAATGCTTTGAATATTTTCCCTTTCATGCAGGGGGGGCATGAGCAGTTTACGACCTTCTTGATGCAGTACAACCAACCCATCGGACTCTCCCTGCAGGCGATACTCTTCTCCTTAGCCGTGGGGGGAACCGGTACAACCGGATCAAGATGGAGAGGCAAGAAGCGTCTCGTACGCAGGAGCTTCTCTTCCAGCGTACCCGTTTTTTCTTGAACATGAGCCATGAGACCCGTACTCCCCCCCTGACGGTTATCCTTGGTCTTGTTAGACAGCTGAAACAAGAAAATGCGGCGCTCACAATCAAACAAGCTGAGTCAATGCTCTCTGCAATAGAACGTAATAGCCTGATCCTCTTGAGACAGGTGAATCATATGCTTCGCTTGGAACGGAGAAGGGATATTAAGGTAGAGACCGCTCTTCCGCTTGTTCCCCCCCTGACAAGTCTTCTCATCAATGCATTCCTGCCCATTGCCCAAGAGAAGAACATTGCCTTGGAGTTTGATGCAAGCTCGATACCTCCAAAGCTCGGTCTCATGGTAAGACAGGAAGACTATGAATCGATGGTGATGAACCTTCTTTCCAATGCAATCAAATACTCAGGGGGG
>JDSH01000061.1_pt1 | contig 41236 bp, 63 predicted proteins | sample 199451 | NCBI WGS metagenome assembly JDSH01 (sample SAMN02584198, study PRJNA231836) | bioreactor metagenome | isolation source: continuous culture bioreactor electron acceptor NO2- transfer2 day 38 after... | place: Germany: Bremen | reverse complement strand
GGGAGCAGTTGGATTAAAGACTGGGGGGGGCAGGTCACGTACCACCAATTTTCGGCAACAATTTCTGTTGCGGGTACTAACGTGGGTACCAAAACTTACCATTGAATATTTATTCATATAAATCAATATTTTAACTTCCTATTTCGAGTCCTGCCGGGGGGGGTACCATAAAGGCCGCCACCAAATGGCCCCCCCGTCAGAACAGTGGCACCACAACCCCCCCGCCTGCGAGCCATAGCAGCGCAACCACTACCAGAACACTCAGCACCTTATCTGTCAGCGAAGATCCGCCATGATCGTGATCATGATGGTGGTGGTCATGTGAATGCTGCTTCTGCCTTGTCGCCAGAACCATAGCAGTATCGCTGTGGCGGTCAGAAACAGGATGTTCAAGACAGCCTGGTAATTCCACTTGAAGAACTCCCGCTCTCCCATTGAGGTCTGGCCGCTGAAGTCCGGCAACATACCCAGCAGGGCCAGGCTGTAGTGCATCAGTAATGACACAGTCACAATGCCGACCAGCATCAGCGCGAGGATGTACAGAGCCATCTTCCAGCCATAATAGGAGGCGTTGATTCTAAGCACTGGCAGCACAACCAGATCGGAAAAGATGAAGCCATGACGCCCGCAAAACTCACTCCCTGAGCAAACAACACGGCCGCAAGAGGAATATTCCCCCCATGGAACCGATGAAGGTGAAAAAGGCTGCAATTGGTCCAACCAGTGTCTGCGATAGTACGGCGAGGAAGCAGGGTTGGCCGCGTTCTCACCACCGGCGCCGATAAAGAGAGCTTCAAAGAAACTCTGAGGCACCATGGCGGAGATGATGCCGGCTACGGTGAAGCCGATAAGGACATCTTTCCAGACCATTTGCCACTCCATCACATAGGTCTGGGCGATCGCCTGCCATCCTTCTTTACTGGTTATTTTTTCCTTCCAGCTTTTGTCAGAGTTGCCGCCGTCCCCCCCGTCGCCGTCATCCATCTTTCGGCGAGCCTGAGCTTCAAGCCGGCGCGGCCGGGTAAGTCGGATCAGCAGCCAGGTTACGAGAATCAGGAGTACACCACCCACATACTCGCCAACCACAAATTGCCAACCCAGAAAAACCGCGATCACGATACCGAGCTCAATCACCAGATTTGTGGAGGCCAGCATAAACGCCAGAGACGGCGCCAGACCGGCGCCCTTATTGAAGATTGCACGGGTGGTGGCCAGTGCGGAGAAGCTGCAAGAACTGGAAATGAAACCAAAAAACGTGCCGAGCGCGATACTGCGCGGTCCATCCTCCCCCCCCATGGCCTGCTGCATCTTTCTGCGGGTAACCAGAACCTGAATCAGACTGCTTATGACGTAACCCAGAATAAACGCCCAAAGCGCCATCCAGAAAAAGCCCAGGCTCGTGGTTGCCGCTTCATTCCATAGCGATAGAAAGTTGCTCAAAGCGTTCCTCCTTATCTGCCGAAGCATGCGAAGAGTCACCACCTACCCTAGCGCATAATACGACCAGTTGCAGAAACGCTTACTTGATGCCCGAGCCCCCCCTCGCCTATGCAGAATGGCTTTGACGGAGGGGGGGCGAAAAACACAGATTAAGTGCCGGGCGTGGAGGAACCTTATTTGCGCGGATCGGTTACCGAAACCCACGAGTTGTCTGCGTGAGCATCCCGGAAAGCCAACAGGCTATCGACCCCCCCGGAAAAATCCACCAGGTCACGGAAATCCAGCCAGTCCACCAGACAATAGAGACAGATGGCAGGATAGTTCCACTGCTTAAACTGCCCCCCCGCTTCCACCATGGCGGACAGGGTTCGCAGCGTTGTCATGATGCGTTCGCGCTGAAGGTTATAGAACATTGCATCCTGGCTGGTATCGATTCCGGACCTCTCAGAAAGCAGCATGGTTACCGCAGAATCATTGGCGCCATCAATCAGCGTTAACTGGTTCTCCTGGTCCCAGGTGAGAGCGTCAAGCCCAAGCTTCTGACCAAGATATCGGGCAATAACCCGTGAGTCATAGAGTTCCTGATCGCCATCAATCAGTACCGGGATTTTCAGGGTGGGATTAGTACGCCGCAGCTCATCACGGCCTTCCCCCCCATAAATATCGAGATTGATGAACTCGTATGGTTCATCGCTCAGCAGGAGCCGAATGCGGCGTACATAGGGCGACGTGGTAGATCCAATCAGTTTCATGATACCTCCAGGGAGCCAGGGTCAGGACCCCCCAGCAAGGATTCGGGGGGGTCTGTATAGGGGGGGTGCCCGGTAGCGTCTGCGACTTCCCGATAGGTGACTTTCCCCCCCGCAGCGACATTGAGACCGGCCTTCAGATGCGGGTCTTCCTTCATCGCCCGGTCAGCCCCCCCCTTGTTGGCCAGCGCAACAACATAAGGCAAGGTCACGTTGTTCAAGGCCAGCGTGGATGTGCGCGCGACGGCGCCGGGCATGTTGGCAACACAGTAATGCACAACGCCATCAACAATGAAGGTGGGATCATCGTGCGTGGTTGCCCGTGAGGTTTCAGCACAACCTCCCTGATCAATGGCCACATCAACAATCACGCTGCCCTCGGGCATCCGGCGAATCATATCCCGGGTAATGATTTTCGGAGCCGATGCACCCGGAATAAGCACGCTGCCAATAACCAGATCAGATTCAGTGACCGCCTGGTCAAGCGTCTGAGTAGTTGAAAATAAGGTGGTCAGACGATTCCCATACCGATGGTCGAGTTCCCTGAGCACGTCCATGTTACGATCCAGCACTGTCACCTGGGCTCCCATACCGATGGCCATGGCAATGGCATTCTGACCAACCACGCCCCCCCCGCCAACCACCGTTACTCGCGCCGGTGGGACACCGGGCACACCTCCCAATAACACGCCGCGACCTCCCATGGCCTTTTCCAGGCAGTGAGCCCCCCCCGCCTGAATGGCCATTCGTCCGGCCACTTCCGACATGGGTGCCAACAATGGCAAATGGCCGGTACGGTCAGTCACGGTTTCGTACGCGATACACGTGGCCCCCCCAGAGCGCACCAGATCGTCAGTCTGGGGGGGTTTGTCCGGCGCCAGATGCAGATAGGTGAAAAGGGTGTGCTCCGGCTTCAGCATCGCCCGCTCTTCAGACTGGGGGGGCTCCTTGACCTTCACGATAAGCTCGGCCAGCTCGAAAACTTCCCTGGGGGGGCTTTCCACAATGTGTGCCCCCCCTGCCTGCCGATAATCCTCATCGGAAAAGCCGATGGCGACACCTGCACCAGTTTCGACCAAAACCTTGTGTTTATGGCCACACAATTCATGAACCGCCGCTGGCGTCAAACCAACCCGATATTCGCGGTTCTTGATCTCCTTCGGTACACCAATCTTCATGCGCTACCTCCTTACGGCCGGCCCAAATGGCCCTCTGTTGCAGTGTAGTCAAGGCTATCGGTCAGCACTCACTCCTGATAAATCATCTTGCGCGTCATGCCTCCGTCCACCACAAAATTCTGCCCGGTGACGAAGCCAGCCTCGGAGGAAATCAGGTAAGCCACCAGTGTAGCGATGTCTTCGGGCCTGCCAACGCGGCCGGCCGGATGCTGCTGGTGATCCGCTTCTGACAGAGGCTCGACAGCCTGCTCGCTTCCCTGCCAGTCACGGGTATCTATCCAGCCCGGCTGATACAGTTCACCCGTATTTCTGGTCCCAGGCTAATGGCCAACGCATGGGTCAGTGCCACAAGGCCGCCCTTGGTGGCGGCGTAGGCTTCAGTATCCGGCTCTGATTGCAGGGCCCGTGTGGAGGCCATATTCACAATCACGCCCCCCCTCGCCTTCCGGAGATACGGTATCGCATGTTTGCTCACCAGAAACGGCCCGGTCAGATTGACATCCATTCGACGCTGCCACTGTTCAAGGCCCAGTTGTTCTATCGGGCCGGTATGAGGGTCCGCAATGCCAGCGTTGTTAATAACGGCATTCAGGCCACCACCCCCCCAGTGCACCGTTTGGGAAATGATATTCTCAACATCCGCTTCGCTGGCAACGTCGCCTGCCAGAAACACGACTTCACCCTCTGCGTTGGCAACCAACTGTTCACCTACGGCTTGGTCAGTATCACAGACTGCCACTTTCCAGCCCGCCGCCGCCAGGTGCAGCACTATGCCTCGGCCAATTCCCTTCGCGCCTCCTGTCACCAGGACTACCTTTTGCATTCGTTCCAAGTCTGCCTCCAACGGTTTCGGTTCCGTCAACACTATTCAACGGGCTTTGCGCCGGACGGAATGATTGCTGCAGTTTAGCAGCAACTGATTGATACGGTTTTCGCCGATGCCTGTTTCTACAGGTTAGAATGCCCGCCTGCCCACACTACCGGAAACCAACCATGGCCCGCTTTAACGAAATTGGCACCGCAACCATCCCCCCCGGCAACGGCACCCGCTTGCGACTGCTGCAACGTAATGACGAGTTTTCCATCAAGATTGCCGCGCCCCCCCGGGTGAACTGATGAACAGCCGCTTACATGGTTCGGAGGATGCACTCGCCACCCTCGCCTGTGAACGCCTGAGCCATCTGCCGCGCCACGGATCCTGATTGGCGGGCTGGGTATGGGCTTTACCCTGGCGGCAGCGCTTTCGGCTACAGGCGATCAGGCTCAGGTGACGGTGGCAGAGCTGGTTCCCGAGGTAGAAACCTGGAATCGCGGACCATTGGGCGCAGCTCCGGCTACCCTCTGGACGATCCCCCCCGGGCCGCCGTTCACATTGGCGATGTGGCAGAACTTTTGCGGCAGGGCGATGGCAACTGGGACGCCATCTTGCTGGATGTGGATAACGGTCCGGAAGGTCTTACCCGTAAAGAAAACAACTGGATCTACTCTCCGGAAGGCATCGCCGCCGCCCAGAAATCCCTGAGCAACGACGCATTCTCGCCTACTGGTCGGCCGGTCCGGAACACGCCTTTACCGAACGCTTGCGGCGCGCTGGCTTTTCGGTGGAACCCGTTGTTGTTAGAGCCTGCGTCCGGGTAAAGGCGCCCGTCACACAATCTGGCTGGCCTGGTAATTTAGGGGGGGATGGCGGGCGATTCCCGATCGGTTTGTTGCCATACGGTCATTCGAAATACAGGTTCAGGTGTACTAGGGTTACTGATGAAGCCGCTATGTTTTGACGAGGATCTGGTCCTCGGCGAAACACTCAGGAGTGTCTTTCCATGAAACCCTCAGTGAGTATTACCGGTGAACAGGAAGCCAATAAAGTAGCCGCAATATTCGAGACAGAAACCGATGCCAACGGCGTTGCAAGGTGCTGTCGCAGGAAACCAGTCTGGATCACGAGCAAGTCATTGTTGTAAGCCCCCCCCAGGACCAACACCCGGGTGAAGAGCTGGAGCCAGAGAATCAGGGCATATGGCAAACGCTGGTGCGTTCGCATCTCTGGCTCGGTATCGGCGGTGCAGTCGCAGGCTTTATTGTGTTCCTGATACTGAGCGCTATCGGCGTGGGGGGGTTTATTGCCCAGAATGGCGTGGTTGCCGCAGCCGTTCTTGCGGCGCTCGGCCTGATACTTGGCCTGTTGGTGGCTGGAGGCGTTACGCTCCGGCCGGACCACACACCCTATGTTGCCAAAGCGCAGTCGGCTCTAAAGGAGGGCAAGTATGTACTGACCGTGCATGCCTCCAGTTCTGAGCAACTCAAGGAGGCCACGACGGTCCTGAAAAACCGGAACGTCCGGTTAGTGCGCACTATCTGAGCCTCCGCCCCCCCCGGAGCCACGTTATTGGTAGCAACCAGAGCACGGTGGCCAGTAGCCAGCGCGTAAGCAACAGCAGTGGCAGCAGTACCAGGAACCATCCTGGTATCTGCACCATCCAGGCCGGCACGCCCAGTACCCGGGCAGCGCCGGCGAATACGTCGTTCAGTAAGGCGGGGGGGTGTTTGACAACGACATAGACCAGAGCCACCGCAGCGGGCCACTTTGCGTTGCTAACCATGACCGAAGCCATTCGCCCGGCCCGCGCGAGGCGGGAAGAATAGGCCGCGGAACGGGCGGTGACACTCGAGGCTCTTGCAGTACCTGCTGCCGCCCGACCGGCTTTCAGGAATTTCACCGCACTGCCAATAATCAGCGCGTCTACGGCGGCCCAGCCGACATCTTCCATGCGGATCGGCTGATCGGTACGGTACCGGGATTCCAGAGTCCGGATGCCACTGGTGAAGAACTGCGTAATGCCCTCTGTAATCCGCTCCGTCCAGATCCACTCTATGTTATTGCCATCGGCCCCCCCCACCACGAACTGGCCCGTGAAATCCTGCCCTTCTTTATTGGCGAAGTTGACGGCATACCAGGCACGCTGTTCCGGCGTCAGGACTTTACCGGTGCCGGCAACCCGGTTCATCATCTCAATCGAGCCAACCGGATTCTGATAAAAATGCATCACAGGAGGCATCAGATACTCGCCATGGGCTCGCAGGGCCTGCCGAAATTCCGGTTCTTCACCAAACAGATCCATTACAAACCTGGTCCACTCGGGGGGGTATACCTGCAACGCGGCCTGAGCTTTCAGCAACAGCAGGCGGTCGTCCCGGTAATCCAGCAGGAGCGCCTGCAGAGCCAAGGCTTCGCCCAGCAGCGGTGATTCCGTACCGAATTCATTCTGGGCATGCAGGCGCACAAGCCGTTCTTCAACCGGTTGCGGTTGCAAGCGTACTGACACCAGAACGGCCACCACCAACGCGAAAAGCGCCAGCCACAATAGTCGCCGTCTGGGCCGGGACTGGAACAGTGCGGGCTCTGTCATTCAGTACTCCTGCTATAAAAACCTCAGTCTACATGGAAAATCTCCAACATGAAGGCTGACACATGTCAACATCGGTTACAGAAAACAACTCTAGGTGGGTATACCCGTTGCAAAAAAAACGGATACCATGTCCTTATAACCTCGCTTTCGTCCGACGGCACCTATGGATATCTTCGAGCAGAAACGCCGCATTATCACCACTGCCATCGTTGCAGTTGTTCTCACTGGAATCAGTATTGCCGTGGTGGTCTCCACCCCCCCCTGATCAATCAGATCCATACCCAGGCCGCAGACACTGCGAGCCTGGTGGCCGATGCCAAGGCCGAGAGCGTTCGGGCGGTATTCGATCAGCATCAGGATCTGGCGCGACAAACCGCCAGTCGCTCTGAGCTCGCGCGGGTTATGGTCGAATACAACAGGGGGGGAAACCTGGCACTCGCTGACTTGCGGACCTTTTCTCGCCCCCCCAGGCTTGACGATGCCGCAAAAACATCGACAACCTTGCCGCCATCGTCCGGTTTGATGCCAGTGGCGCCGAAGTTGTGCGCGTCGGGCCTCTGGACGATCAACTTCCCGCTGACCTGCCTATGCCATCCGGGCTTGATATCCAGTCCTACCCGGTAGGGGGGGTAAATAACGAAGCGAGGCCGTTACTGCACGTCATCGCTGCGATACGCGTGGATGAACAGATCGTAGGCTATGATCTTCTGCTGTTCGAACTCTCCTCACTGATTCCCATCTTTCGCGTGGATGCGGACTCCAGTCTGTGCCTGCTTGATGTCGAGAGAACGCGGCGACTGATCTGGACCGAGGGCAGTCATCAGTTTCAATTGACAACACCCAATGGTTGCCTGGCCGAACAGGAAGGTATCGATTACAAACCAGACCTCGACTTTTTCCGGGCTTCGCTTCCAGACGGCACCCGTGTGCTGGCATTCATACGACTAGTGGAAGGATATGGCTGGGAAATCCATATGAATGCCAGGACTTCCAGTGTGTTCGGTAAAGTGATCGAAGACATTGTTATCAGTGTTGTGCTGATACTCATGCTCTCCGCCCTTGCCGGCACAATGGTCTGGCGTTCACTGATGCCGATTGTGCATGCACTGGTCAACCAGGCCTCCCAGATTGCCCGGTCTACCGATGAGCTTCGGCTGGCCCAGCAGGTCTTTAACCACACCCACGAAGCCATCGTGATTTGTGACATCGGTTTACAGGTTATTCGTGCTAACCCGGCCTTCAACGAGATTACCGGCGCAACAACGAAGACACTTCGCAATACAAACCTGATGGCATTTATCGACAGTGACAGATGCAAGGAGATAGACCGGGAAGAAATCCACCGGCATCTTGTCGCGGAAAATGCCTGGCAAGGCGAGGTCTGGCTGACCGGGCCCGATAATGATCCGTTCCCCCCCAACCTGCTGACGGTTTCGCCGGTACGCAATGCCCGGGGGGGACAAATCCAGCAACTGATCCTGACCTTCAGCGATATTACCGCACGGGTACAGGCAGAAAAGCAGATGTTCCGGCTGGCACATTTCGACAAACTCACTGGCCTGCCAAATCGCACGGCCCTGGAAACCCACCTGGAACAAGCCATCGAGCAGGCACGGCGCCAGCATCATCACTTCGCCCTGATGTTCCTGGATCTGGACAAATTCAAACCGGTAAACGACACCATGGGCCACCAAGCTGGCGATGAGCTGCTACGGAATGTCGCGAGAAGGCTCAAGCACAGTATTCGGGCCAATGATGTGGTGGGGGGGCGCCGGGGGGGTGGGGGGGATGAGTTCGTGATCATAACCGGGCCATTGACCAACGATGCCGATGCCCAACCCATTGCTCGCAAAATGATCCAGGTGCTGAATGAGCCGTTTCACATTCAGGGCCAGACTGTGCACATTGGTGCCTCGGTGGGAATCGCCTTGTACCCGGACAACGGCCAGACCGCTGAGCTTCTACTGGCCACCGCCGACAAGGCCATGTATTCCGTAAAAACCAGCGGCAGGAACAACCTGGCGTTTGCCTGACCGGCAACTAACTCTGCTCATACTCCTGTACCAACTGGTGCAGGAAATAGCTGCCGGCAGAGCTCAGGAAATAACGACCTGCCCCCCCGGAGCGGAACAGCAGGTTCCGCTTTTCCAGGTAATCCAGCGCTTCGCTCAACCCTTTCTCGAAACGGGCGGCCCGAAGGATGTCCTGATACTCCTCATCCGCTCCCAGATTCGCCAGATCCGGCTCGTTTAAACCGGCTTCCGGCCGCCCCCCCAGATAATCCAGATCTCTGCCGCTTCGGGCAAAGTAACGGCCGATCAGAAGCAATACCACCTGCACCCGGAAGGCGTTTTCATCGTGCTCTTCGCTTTCGTCGTCACTGCTCTCTTTCAGGAAGAAAAAGGCGCCGGTTTCATTGAACACCAGGTCGCTACCCAGATGCTCATAGAAAGTACGGAAGTGAGACAGGTGGTTATACAGCAGGTTGTAGAGGGGGGGGTTGGCACGAAGTTCCGAGCGGTTGTTGTCCCACACATCCCGGACAATCACCCGGCCAGCCTGGAACTCCCGGTAGATGGCGGCACTGTGAGCCGGCAGGATCTGCTCGAAGCTGGTCGCGCCCTGCTCGTTCAGGGTGCTCTCTGTATCCCGGGTTTCCACGAAATCAGGCATGGTCTGGCTCTTGTTCTGTATCAGTCGTATTGGTTTCAAGGCGTCGTTTGCGGTACACAAACTGTTCACAGTCCGGCGCCTGTTCCAGGGTGCGGAAACGGTTAGTGGTTGTCACCTGCATACCCTCCGGCGGCGAATTGACCAGCCGGTTCAGGGCTGCCAGCAGGTCCGCAAAACGGTAGCCCGGGATGAAGCCATCCAGCCGGCCGTGAAGCTCCCGCACCAGATCCGCCGTGGGCCGCAATTCCAGGGTTTCCAGCCACTTATACAATTGGTTGATGCGCTGAAGGTCTACCCGGCTTTCGCGGCCGCTTCCGGCCACTTCCTGCAGTACCGGCACTTCGGATTGGCGGCGCAGATCGCTCAGGCGCAGCTCCAGTTCGCTGAACAACAACTGGTAGTAGCTCGACGACTGGCCAAAGGCATAATGCTTGGGCCGCTGCTGTGCCCGCAGGCCCACCAGGAAGCCGGTGCTGCGGGCAAAATCGCCGCCTTCGAGCCATTTTCGGCGCAGGCTGAGGGTTTCGGTGTCGTCTTTGAGCGCACGCAGCTTGCCGTAGAAATGCTCCATGGCGTTGTACTGGGCCATACCCCCCCGGCGGGTTTTGCGCAGGAAGTGTTCGACCTCCTGGGCCACCGCCTGAATGGGCTTGTACAGGGCGTTCAGGCTGATAGAGGAACGGAACAGCTGATCCGCCAGGCTGTGGTCATCGTGGCCCTCCAGCAGGCGTACCATGGCTTCCAGGGTTTCGAACAGATTGCTGCCGTCAGGCAGCCGGGTGTCCGGGTTCAGGAACACCAGCGTGGGTTTGATATGGCGTTCATAAAGGGTCACGATCTGCTCAAACAGATTCTGGCGGAACTCCAGGTACTTCTCCGGCGCCCGGCTGGCATCACCGGACAGGTCCGCCAGCTGGGCACTGATGGTCTGCATGCGCAACACGTTCTGGCGCAACAGGCCGATCAGTTGGCTGACCCGCTCGTTCAGATCGTCCCGCAGCTCGGTGTAATCCGGATCAGCATCACTGAAACTGCTGGTTTCCAGGCGATTGCGCACATCCCGAAGAGTCACCAGATGGCCGCGCAGGCGGGCGTCAGTAAGCTCCTGGTAGAGCGAGGCGTTACAGGCCCGCATCAGATTGATCAGTGCCTCCTGAAATACCAGCCGGCGTTCGCCGTCGGCCTTGATGATGTCGATGATCAGCCCACTGCGAAACAGATTGTCGGTGTTCAGGGCCAGCCGCACCCGCTCCCGATCGGCCTTGCCCAGGCCTCGAGTGTAATCCATCACCTCGGCCACCAGGTCGCTTTCCCGGATGAACCGGGCTTCATTGCGGTCCATGCGCTCGATCATCCGGAACAGGATTTTCGGGTGCTCAAACAGCAGCCGGGTGGTGTCCAGGGTGCTGAAGCGTTTACTCATCCACCGGCTCCAGCAAGCTGTTCTGGGTCTGGTCTGCCCAGTGGCTCAGCGGTTCACCACCAGTAAAACCTTCCGCGCCGCCCCCCCAGAACACCAGAGTGCGTTCCTTGCTGTAGGGCCGCGCGGTGCGCATCTGCCCCCCCACTTCCAGGTGCCGGCCAATCAGGTAGATCACTTCGGCGCTGGCGCTGTGGGTAGCGGCAGAGAACAGGTTGAATCCCTGCTTGCGCAGCCGTTCCAGCAACGACGGCATCTGGCTGATATCCACGCTGGCCAGTTCGTCGAGCACCATAGGGAATGACAGCTGCACGCCAGGTACAGCACCCGCTTGAGCAGGCGGTAAACCAGCTCCAGGTTGATCAGCGCGGTAGTAGAGGTGGATTGGCCTTTCTTGTCCAGATTGGCGGCGTTCTCCTTGCGGGTGCGGTAGGAAATGCCGGTGATGACTTTATCCATGGTGAGGCGCTTGCTGCCGCCCTGCTCCCCCCCGAAAAAGTCCGCTACAAACACCCTAAGGCGGTCGTAGAAAGCATCGGACTGAAGCTTATTGCCATACGGATCAATGTTGTTGGCTTCTTCCACCAAGTTACGGAATTTCGGATCGGTGTGAATGTCCACCCGGATTTCCACCAGATCGTTGATGCGAACGCCGTCCAGTTCCCGATTGAGCTGGGCCTCGAACCGTGCAATGTGTTCGTGGTTGGACTTCAGGGCCTGGCGGTAGCTGGCGACGGTTTCATTGTGGATGCCGACCTGCTGCTCCAGAACACTCCAGCGCTCGGCCATGCCGGCGTACAGATCTGAAAGGCTCTTGAAGGTGCTTCGGATAACAGACGACGCGGGGGGGCTGTCTTTCTGCAATTCCCCCCCTTCGGTATCTTCATGGATACCCAGGTACACAAACTGGCGAAGGTGGTCGAGAATGTTGCGGCGCCGCTCTTCCAGATCATCCAATTGGCTTTGCAGGGCGTCGAAGGCGGCCGCCGATACGCGATCAATGTCCAGTGGCTGCTCCGCTTCAACCGCTCTCAGGTGCGGGAAGCGGTGCTCCACAGTGCCGACACTTTTACTCAGGGCCGCCAGCTCGCGCTCTCGCTCTTCAGTGCGATCTTTCTCTGCTTTTGCTCTCGTGGCTTTCGCCTGAACCGCGTCCTGTTTCTCCTGCTCCAGCCGGGCCTGCTCGTCGAGCTTGGCAAGCTGCTCTTCCGCCGCCTTTTTCTCCTCGGTGGCATCCCGCAGGGTGGTGGCCGCCGCCGGGTAGCGCTGGAGCGTTTCCAGATCTTTCTCGATAGACCGGATTTCCTTGTCCGTGCGCTCGATCAACTGAGGTCGGTCGTGTTCCTGATTGGCGGTGTCAGCCAGCTCTGAGCGTTCTTTCTCCAGACCATGAAGTTCACCTTCAATATAATGGCGTTGCTCGGCAAAGTTGGTGTGCCGGGCAGGCTGGTTCTCGTATTCAGTATCAAACCAGTCAAAGCCGCGATCGTTGGGGGGGGCAAACAGGCGCGCGAAGGCTTCAATGGTGGCTTTGCTATCGGCATCCAGATCCTGGCCGGGGGGGCTCGCCATCATCAGCCGGGGGGGATCAACCGCCCGCAACGGCGCAGCGGTCGTTTCGTCCAGCTGGTTCTGCAACTGCCACTGCTGTTTGCTCTCCCGGTCTTTCAGGGTTTCCAGCTTGCGCTCCAGATCCTGCTTTTTGCGCTGAATCTGCTCCAGTCGGATTTCCGCCTGGGCGGCGCTTTTCAGGGCAGCAAGGTGGCCTTTCTTGCTTTCCAGTTCTTCGGTCTGGATCTCTGCAATTTCCTGCAGGGTCATATCGCCATACCGCGAGATCAGCAGCTCACCGTCTTTCTGGCTCTGTTCGGCCTGCTTGATACGCCGATCGGCGGAGCGAATCTCGCCCTTCAAACCGCTGGCATCCTGCTCCAGTTTTTTTCAGGGTTTGCAGCACGTGGCGCAGGGTGTCGTTCTGATCGTTGAAAGCCTCAAGCGCCGCCCCCCCGCGTTTGGCAGCAATATCGGCCAAGGCGTTGGTCACCCCCCCGTCCCGGAAGGCGGCAAACTCGTGCTGGCTGCGCAGCAGGGTCTGGTAGGCCTGGTAGTCCCGGTTCAGCTTCTCAAACCGGTGTCGCTCTTTCTCGATACGGTTGAGCTGGCTTTGCTGCTGCTTGAGCTGATCGTGGCGATTGAGGAAATCGTCGATGTTGAAGTCAAAGGCATCGTCAGCAAACTTCTTGTCCGCTTCGATAATGCTGGCCACGGCGTTGGCCATGGCCTGATCGTCCGCCTTCATCTCGAACAGCAGCAGGATCAGGGTGCGCAGTGATTGCACCCGGCGTTCGTCCGATTCGCCCAGGGGGGGCAGCACGGAGTAGCGCACCGCGTCGGCGTTCATCAACTCACTGCTGTAGAGCATGGTTTTCAGTTTGGCCGGGTCGTTGACCAGCCTGGTCTCTTTCGAGAGCTTTTTCAGCGCCTCCGACAGCCGGGTGAATGAGAGCTCCGGCACCGCCTGGCCAATGCCATCTTCATCGTCGCCGTTCCAGAACAAAGGTCGCAACTGGTCGTAACTGACCGGTACAAAGGCCCGGCCGTAGCTAAGCTGGCTTGCGTTGTCGCGATACAGGATCTGGCAATGGCTGCCCGCCGGGTTTTCCGCTTCCATAATCAGGAAGCTGAACTGGCTGGGGGGGAAGTAGTGCTGGAAGCTTTCTTCGTTGGTGTAGAAGCTGCCGGCGCTGGCGTTGCGGAAGGCAAATTTCTTGCGGCTGTTCTTGAAGTTATTCTCTGGCAACAGGAACAGGCGCAGGGAGTTCAGCAAGCTGGATTTACCCAGGTTGCCCGGCCCCCCCAGAATCAGGCCGTGGTTGTCTACCGGAATTTCCACGTAACAGAAGCCGGCGGAGTCCACCAGCACCAGGCGGCGAATGCCGAAGGTGAACGTGCTCGCGCTCGCCTGTGAATCACTCATCCAGAATCATCTCCTGTTCCATGAATTTGCCGGTGGCCCGGAAGGCCTGCGCCAGCGACACAAACTCCAGATCTTCCGCCAGCGACAGGGCTTTTGTAAACCTTTCGGTGGAGTCCGGGGGGGTTTTGCGGAAACGGCTCAGCCAAGGTTGCCAGTCAGCCGGCTGCAGATAGCAGGCCTTGTCGCCCAGTGCCGATCGCACCGATGAAAACATCTGCAGGCCGCCGGCATCGTAATCAAAGGCGCAGAGCACCTCATCGTAACTGGTCAGCCAGTTCAAATCCGCAGTACCGGTAATCCGATTGCCGCCACCGAGCACGACATCGCTGTTTGTGAGATCAACTGTCTGGCCCAGGCAGTCACCGGCAAAGGCCAGCATCTGTCGGTAGTAATAAAAATTTCGCTCATTCTCCACCACCAGCACCCGGGGGGGCGCTGGCCGAAAACCGATATCCACCGAATCTCCGGTAATCACCACCGAATCCGGCCGGTTGCCTGTCAGGGCGTGATGATATACCAGCAGAAAACTCAAATCGGTGCCGTGGCGGTGGGAATCGCCCTTCTTCGCCGCATCTACTCTGCTAACGGGTGAAGCGGCCTGTCGATGTAACTCCGCAAACGCAGCTTCATCAAGAATGGTTACCTGCCAGCGATTGGCTCCAACCTTCTCCGTTGCGAACAGCTCCCGATGCCGCCGACGCTGGGAATCCGGCAGCTTCTTCAGAAAGGCCTCGTAGTTAATCGCCTGGCCCTGAAGGATTTTCTGGAGGTAGTTCTTCAATAGCTCACCTGTCCGCAGATTGTTATTATCGGTCTACCAAAATATGACACCTTATGAGCCACGGAGGCCCATGCCAACCATCAGTGAATTCTTCGGCATTCTGATACGGATGTATTACGATGACCATAATCCTCCCCCCATTTTCACGCTTATTATGGGGGGGAACACGAGGCCATCATTCTGATCGAAACGCTGGAGATTGTTGAGGGCAAACTGCCCAAAAGAGCCAAAGCGATGGTTATCGAATGGGCCTTTGAACACCGGCAGGACCTTATCGCAGACTGGCGCCTTGCCGAGCTGCACCAGCCACTGAAGAAGATAGAGCCATTGGAATGAACAGCATGCCCAGAGTCACCCATGTGGAAGCCAAGGCCGATTACGTACTGGCCGTCACCTTCGATGATGGTACTCACGGCGAGATCAGCCTTGCAGATCGTTTGTTTGGCCCGATGTTCGAGCCCCCCCTGAAAGACCCGGCATTCTTTGCTCAAGCAAAAGTTGATGAGTTCGGAGCCATCTGCTGGCCCAACGAAGCAGACATTGCCCCCCCGGATGCTCTCTACCGCAAAATCAAATCTGAACAAACTGGAACAGTATGTCGCTGAAGTACAAGATCGTACCCGTCACACCCTTTGAACAAAACTGCACCCTGCTCTGGTGTACCGAAACCCACAAAGCAGCGGTGGTCGACCCTGGCGGGGGGGACCTGGATCGCATTCTGGCGGCAGCCGAGGACGAAGGCGTGATTCTGGAAAAGATCCTTCTCACCCACGCCACATAGATCACGCCGGCGGCACGGCGGAGCTAGCCAAATCAGCGGGGGGGCTGCCCATTGAAGGCCCGCACAAGGACGACAACTTCTGGATTCAGGGCCTGGCCATGCAGGCACAGATGTTCGGGTTTCCGGCGCCGGAGGTGTTCACGCCCAATCGATGGCTGGAAGACGGGGGGGATACAGTGACCGTTGGCAATGAAACCCTGGAAGTACTGCACACGCCGGGCCACACCCCCCTGGCCATGTGGTGTTTTTCCATCGAGGCTCAAAACTGGCCCAGGTGGGTGACGTGCTGTTCAATGGTTCCATTGGCCGCACGGATTTCCCGAAAGGCGATTACAACACCCTGATTCACTCTATCCGGGAAAAGCTGTTCCCGCTCGGGGGGGATGACGTTAGCTTTATCTGTGGCCACGGCCCCCCCATGTCTACGTTTGGCCAGGAACGCGCCACCAATCCGTTTGTGTCTGATCACCGGGGGGCTGAGTGCCCCCCCGGTATATCGCCCATTTCAGCTCTGGGACAGGCGGAACTGCTCGATGGTTTTGCGCAGGGTTTCCGCCATGGCCAGCAGATCCCCCCCTGCAATTCGCGCGGTCTCCTGGGCATCGCTGGAGGTCTGCTCGGCAGAGCGGCTGATTTCAATCACGTTCTGATTGATGGAGTCCGACACTTCGCTCTGCTCGTTAGCCGCACTCTCCATTTCCTCATTCAGCCCCCCCGTGATTTCACGCACCGCTGCAGCAATGGTTTGCAGCTCGGTTTCCACTTTCAGAATTGAATCCACCTGATGCTGGGCAAGTTCCGAGGCATGGCGCATGGTACCGACACAATCCACCACCTCTTTTTTCAGCCCCCCCTCAATGGTTTGGCGAATCTCCTCAGTGGACGCCTGAGTGCGCGAGGCAAGCGCCCGGACTTCGTCTGCGACCACGGCAAATCCCCCCCGGCCCTGCTCACCAGCTCTGGCCGCTTCAATCGCCGCGTTCAGGGCCAACAGGTTGGTCTGGTCGGCAATCTCGGAAATCAGCTCCAGCCGTGAGGCCATTTCCGTTGTCCGCTGATCCAACTGCTCAATACGCTGCGCACCGTTCTGGACTTCCGCGTTCAGAGATTCAATACCCTGAACCGCATTTCTAGCCAGATGCTCTCCGGTTTCTGCCGATTTGGTGGTATCGGCCGATTTCCGTGCGGTAGTCACCGCGTTCTCTCGAACCTGCACCGCGGAAGCGGCCATCTCGGTGGTGGCACTGGCCACCTGGTCGGTATTGTCTTTCTGGGCCAGCACTTCCTGCTCGGTGGTCTCTGCCTTACCGGCAATGGTGCGGGCCGCCGCTTCAACCTGTTCTGCGTTGTCCATCACCGTATGCATGCTGGCGCGGATCTTGGCGACCATCCGATTGAACGCACGAGAGACCGAACCAATCTCATCGTTTCGGGTTACCTCCAGCTCTATGGAGAGATCCGAATTGCGGGAGATTTCATCCATTCGGTCGTGTAGCCGACGTAAGCGGGAAAACACCAGGCGCCCCCCCAACACTACGGTAGTCAGTATGAAAATAACCACAAAGATCAGAATCTGGATACCGCCACTCACCATCAACTGCTGCTGCAGGCGCGCGTCGCTCTCCGCCAAAGAATAGTCGACCGAATAGCGCCAAGCACGTCCCCCCCTTCCTGGGCCTGGTGACAGCCGAGGCAGTTCACGCCCTGATAGTTTTCGCTGGCAATAACCGGCTCGATCAACGTGTAGACACGACCCGCGTCGTTCTCCGAATAGTGCTCTACCCGTTCACCATCCAGCGCTTTCATGTCCAGCGGCTCACGGCGTTGTTCGGCAGCATTCCCAGCACCGTACATGGCATTCAGCTGATCGCTGCGGATCACCCGAACATCCAGTACGTCCTCGGGAGCCATCACCTTCTCGCGCAGAACATCACGGTTATTAATGGTGCCCGTCACCATCATGGTGTTCAGGCCATCGAAAAAGGACTTTGCCAGACCATCCACGTATTTGTGACTGTACTCTTCGAGGTGGGCTCGCTGGGACTGCGCGCTGTAAACAACCGTAAACACGAGAATGACGGTGAAAGCCGCAGCCAGTGCTGCCAATAACAGGAAACGGATTGAGTATTGTTTTTTTTCATGTGACCCCCCCGACAACGGAAGATGATCTGGACATCCAAGAGTAATGACGGCGAATTGGCGCATAACTTTATAGATATGCATCAATTTTTTTTATGACGCAGATCATCCGGACGCGCCCGCTATGTCATTCCTTGCAATGTTTTACATTCGTCCCGGCACACTCAAACCAGAAGGCAAGGCAGATTGGCCCGAAACCTGCAAAGCCTGATGCATCACGGACTAATTCCGTGATATCCGGCAGAGATTTTCCGTTCAGGGGGGGAGGCAACCATGTCATTGCTGACATCACTGTTACAGGCCAGCACGCGCTTTCAGCAAGCCATGGACAACCGTGCGCCGCGCACTGACGTACCCGCCGGTAAAAGCAATGAAGCGCCGCCACAGGCGAGCCCCCCCAGAGCAGCACCGACGACCGCTTCACGCCGTCACAGTGGCAGGAGCGCAACTCGGCCAGTCAGAAAACCCGGCAATTGCCACTGACCCAGTACAAGCAGACGGTTGCCCAGGACCTGTCCTACGTTCGTGAAACCTTGCGGCACAAACTTGCCGAATACAACGTACACCCGGCAACGGCGCTGAGCGTGAGCAAAACCGAGCAAGGCAGCATTCAGCTGGACGGCAAAATTCCCGACCAGGTGCGGGAGAGGATACAACAGGATCTCAACAACAACCGGGGGGGATTTGGTGAGGCGTTAAGCCGCTTGAGCGTGACCGAACCCACCCTGCACTTCATGGATAATGCGCTCAAGCTCAATCAGGCTTATGGCGTGAACAATTCCCTGCTGGATTCACTGCTCAGCGAAAACCAGCAGTTCAATGGACTGCAAGATGTCATCCACCGTTATGACAGCCTTCGCCGCACCGCCACACCCGCCGAGACGGGTATCACAGCGCAGCAACGCTACGCCTTCAGCCTGAATACCCGGGCCTGAAGCCCGGGGGGGGTAACTGCTAATCAGATCAAACCTGAAACGGGGGGGCCGGATCACCCTTGCCCACCCGCGTAACTTCAGGCACATCACCGGTAAAGTTGACCACCGTGGTAGCCTCCATACCGCAGAAACCGCCATCAATAATCAGATCAAGCTCATGCCCGAGGGTCTCGCGAATATCGTAAGGATCGGTCAAAGGTTCGGTTTCACCCGGCAGAATCAGGGTGCTGCTCATAATCGGCTCACCCAGCTCACCCAGCAATTCCCGAACAATCTCGTTGTCCGGAACCCGGATGCCGATAGACCGCCGTTTGGGATGCAGCAACCGGCGAGGCACCTCGCTGGTCGCGTCCAGAATAAAGGTGTACGGGCCCGGCGTGAAATTCTTCAGTAACCGATACTGGGTATTGTCCACCTTGGCATAAACCCCCCCGATGTCTGACAGGTCACGACACACCAGGGTGAAGTTGTGCTTGTCGTCCAGGCGCCGAATTCGCTTGATACGGTCTGCCGCCTGCTTGTCACCAAGGTGACAGCCCAGTGCGTAGCCTGAATCTGTGGGATAGACAATCACCCCCCCACCCTTGCGCAAAATCTCCACCGCCTGCTTGATCAGACGCTTTTGCGGTGTTTCCGGGTGAATCTGAAAAAACTGGCTCATCCATTAGCTCCTTGTTGAAGCTTCTTGTCCATTGCTGTATCACCTTTCGACCCGCCCATACAGTTGGGCGAAACCGGAGACGCCTGACCACTGGCCGCCCACTCTTCCGGCGTATACAGATGCAATGCCAGAGCATGCACCGGCCCCCCCGCCAGTTCATTAGCCAGAACCTTGTAAATTGCCTGGTGGCGCCGCACCTTCATCTGCCCTTCAAAATCCGCTGACACCAGCGTTACCTTGAAATGGGTTTCAGAGTTGGGTGGCACCGAATGCATATGGCTTTCGTTCTCCACAGAAATCACGCTGGCGTTAAAGCCCGCGACCAGCTTTTCCTCTATGCTTTCCTGTACTTTCATAAAACACCTACTCCGGACTTTAAGCATCAATGTCCCGACCTGCTGTGTAAACAGTCTACTACAGTACGCCGCGGAACCCCCCCGAAGCCCTTGACACAAAAGCCTCAAAGCGACACATTCCCCCCCTGCCAGCAACCAATCCCCCCCAGATACCCATGCACCTGTACATCGCCGAAAAGCCAAGTCTGGCCAGGGCCATCGCCGCCGCACTGCCCGGCACCCACGAGAAAGGCCAGGGCTGGATACGCTGCGGTAAAGGACCGGATGCTGCCACGGTAAGCTGGTGTATAGGCCACCTGCTGGAGCCCGCCGAGCCTGCGCGCTATAACCCGGCCTGGAAAAAATGGCGCATTGAAGACCTGCCCATGTTCCCGGAACCCTGGCAACTGACGCCCAAAGACAGCGTGCGCCTGCAATTCAAAGTTCTTGAAGCCCTGGTTCGCAAGGCCGACCTCATCACCCACGCCGGCGATCCCGACCGTGAAGGCCAGCTACTGGTCGACGAAGTCCTGCGCTATCTCGGCACCAAGGCACCGGTAAAACGGATACTGATCAACGACCTTACCCCCCCCAAGGCGGTAGCCCGCGCCATACAGAACCCCCCCCGAGACAACCGGGAGTTCCGCCCACTCTCCCATTCTGCGCTGGCGAGACAGCGGGCCGACTGGCTCTATGGCATCAATCTCACCCGATTTTATACCCTCAGCTATCAAACCCGGGGGGGCGAACAGGGCGTCTTCTCCGTGGGTCGGGTACAAACTCCGGTGTTGGGCCTGGTGGTGGATCGAGACAACACCATCGAGCACTTCCAGCCCAAGCCCTGGTACCGGGTCGAAGCCACCTTCCAGGCCAGCGAGCCGGAGGCCGACCAGCGACCGTTCATTGCTCGCTGGTTACCCGGTGACGAATTTCAGGATCATCTGGATGAAGAAAACCGGCTGCAGGACAAGTCGGTAGCCGAGCAGATTGTCGCCGCCATCAGCGGTCGACCCGGCAGAATTGATGAAGCCCGGTTTCGCGATCGCCCGGAACCGCCGCCGTTACCTCTGTCGCTGTCTGCACTCCAGATAGAGGCTGGACGACTATACCGGATGGGCGCGAAAGACGTGCTCGACACCGCCCAAAACCTGTACGAACGCCATCAACTGATTACCTACCCAAGGTCAGACAGCCGCTACCTGCCAGAGGAGCATTTCAGCCAACGGGAGGCGGTGATTCGTGCCATCGCCCGTGTCGCCCCCCCGGATTTGTCCGGATTCTGCGAGAAAACCGGTACAGAACGCCGCTCTGCCGCCTGGAATGACCAAAAAGTGGATGCCCACCACGCAATCATTCCCACAGTGCGGCCGCACCAAACGGCAAGCTGTCTTCGGCCGAACAGAAAATCTACGATCTGATCAGTCGATTCTATCTGATGCAGTTTGCACCTGACGCCGTGCATCGGGAAGGCCGGCTGACGGTCGCGATTCAGGACTATCGCTTTCGCGCCACCGAGACAGCCGTGATCGAGCCAGGCTGGAAAACGCTGGAAATCCGCAAGCGGGAACCCGGGCAAGAGCCAGAAAAAGCTCCGTTGCCAAGACTGGAAAAAAACGAGCCGGTCCTTTGCACTGCCCCCCCCAGACTAACGAGCGCAAAACCCAGCCGCCACAACACTTCACCGATGCCACGCTGCTATCGGCCATGACCAATATCGCCCGTTTTGTCGCCGACAACGAGCTGAGAAAAACGCTGCGGGAAACCGATGGCCTTGGCACCGAAGCGACTCGCGCAGCCATTATCGATACGCTGTTCCGCCGCGATTACCTGTTCCGGGAAAAACGCTTTATCCGCGCCACCGACAAGGGGGGGAAATCCCTGATCGCGGCGCTACCGGAATCGATTCGTACGCCAGATCGCACCGCTGTCTGGGAGGCCACTCTCGAGGGCGTCGCCGGGGGGGCGAAGAAGACCCAAGAGCGTTTCTGGAATCCCTCAAAGATGAAATCCGCGGATTCATGCGCAAGCGCCGCTGCGGGTTTGGCGAATACAGAGACACCAGGCACCGCCATTCACTGCCCGAAATGCCGGGCGCCGATGGTTGAACGGGAGGGCAAGTTCGGCGCTTTTTTTGCGTGCACCCGGTACCCCCCCGCCTGCAAGGCACCCGCCCCCCCCTGGAGGACCATCAACCCGAGGACGGAACCAGCCAGAAACCGGTACCCTGCCCCCCCCACTGTTTCTCGCCCCCCCTGGTGCGGCGCAAAAGCAAAAAAAAGGCTGGTTCTGGGGGGGCTGCAGCAATTTCCCCCCCGGCTGCCGACAAACAGTTGATGATCACAACGGCCGGCCAGCGGTGGACTTACGGAATTCTACATAACGATACTGAACGGGAACTCATTTTTTGGGATAATCCCCCCCGACACTGCAGGGTCTGACCAAGGGCTCTGCGCTACGGTATATAAACCAGGCAACACGATCGAGGGCCAGGCTTAATGCGCATTGCTCTGCTGGAAGACGAACACGAACAGGCGCAGCACATCCAGTCCATCCTTTCAGAGAAAGGACATCACTGTGACAGCTTTCCGACCGGCCAATCGTTTCTCGGTGCCGTTTTGCACCGCAGTTATGATCTGATCATTCTGGACTGGCAGATCCCGGACATGACCGGAATTGAGGTACTGGAGAACATCCGGGCACAGCTGAACTGGCCTGTGCCGGCCGTTTCCTGACCCAGCGTGACAGTGAAACCGACATCGTTCGTGCCCTGGATGCCGGCGCCGACGACTATATCGCCAAACCGGCACGAGCGGCTGAACTGGTCGCACGCATCAATGCACTGGCCCGCCGCAGCAACCCGGAAATCGAAAAGGAGGTTCTGGTCTACGGGCCCTTCGAGATCAACACCAACCAACGCATAATTCTCCTGCACGGGGGGGAGCCACTAACGCTCACCGACAAGGACTTCGACCTGACCCTGTTCCTGTTCCAGAACCAGGGCCGCCTGCTCACCCGCGAAATGCTGCTGGAGCGGGTGTGGGGGGGATTGACCAGGGACATCAATACCCGCACGGTGGATACGCATATGAGCCGCCTTCGCAGAAGGCTCGGGCTCAACCCTGAAAACGGATTTCGCATCAAGACCATCTACCAGCGAGGCTATCGGCTCGAAGCCATCAAGCCCGGTGACGCAAACGAAATTCGGAACGATGACACTGCAAATGCCTGACGCTCTGAGCAAGCACCTGAAAACCCTGGCCTTCCTTGCACTGGCGTTCATGGTACCAGCGACCACTGTCGCGGAGCTGTCAATCGCACGGGGGGGTTCTGCGGTATCCGGCAGCCAACAACGGGACAATGCCCCCCCGGAGTGGGTTTATACCTTACGCCAGGGTGATACGGTTGCGAGCATAACCCAGACGCTGCTTTCCCAGCAGACCACACAGCAACGACTGCTGGAGCATAATGGCCTGGCCAGCAACGCCAAACTCGGCGCCGGGGGGGATACCCTGCGCATTCCCGTAAACTGGCTGAAACGTCAGCCCGAACCGGCCCGGGTGATTGCGGTCACCGGCAACGTGCAACAGATCTCCGGAATGGATGGGCGAAAACTCCCTCTGTCCGAAGATTCGATTGTCCGGGTTGGCGACGAAATTCTCTCCGGTGCCGGATCGGCAACCATTGAACTGGCCGACGGCTCGGAACTCCGGATCTCCCCCCCGAACTCCCGCCTCATGTTCAATCGCCTGACCCAGTTTGGCAAATCGGGCATGGTCGACACCCGGCTTCGCCTGCAACGGGGGGGCGAGGTTCACACCCGTGTTCGCCCGGTCATTGAGGGCGGAGCCCGCTTCGAAATCGAAACACCATCCGCTGTCGCCGCGGTCCGGGGGGGTACGGTATTTGCCATTCAAGCCACCACCAACGGCAGCAGCGTGCAGGTTACCGAAGGTGTGGTGGACTTCGGCCAGCCAGGCAACACCCGCCGCATTCCAGCCGCTATGGCGCGAGTGTTTCCACCGCCAACGGAGGCGCCCTGAATATTCGGCAACTTCCGCCAGCGCCAACCATGAATCCCTTGCCATCGGTGCTTACTCAGCTTCCGGCCGAACTGTCCTGGCAGGCAGGCGGTTACCCGGCCTATCGGCTGGACATTTTTGACCAGGCATCAGGCACCTGGGTGCAGAGTCGTGATGTGGCTGGTACCCGTTTCGACATCGCCCAACTTGACAATGGCCGCTACGAAATCCAGCTCGCCGCGATTGATCAGCGCGGTATTGCCGGAATGCCCGGTACCGCGGAACTTGAGGTAGACCTTCAGGCAAAAAAAAGCCGGACCTCACCGCACCGGCTGATGGCGAGAGCGTGAACGACGACATGCCGGAATTCCGCTGGCAACTTAATGGCGCCAACGAAGTTGCCCGGGTGGAGATCGCCGAAGATGACAGCTTCCGGCAGTTGGTGACAACCAGCGAGTGGGCGCCGGAAAGCCAGGCGCTTCCGTCGCGCCCCCCCTGAGCCCCCCCGGCCAGTATTACTGGCGCGTGGTTACGGAGGCGGGAGGCAGCTCTGTTGCCACCTCCGAACCGCGCAAGATCGTTGTTAACGGCACTCTGCCGCCAGTCCGGATTATCAGCGTGAACTATCTGGACAGCCAGGTTCGGGTGTTCTGGGAAAACATCGACACCGCCACGGATTACCGTCTGCAACTGGCTGAAGAGCCGGCGTTTCGCAATATCATCAAGGAAGCCGATATCGCCGATACCACTGCGGCCTTGCGCCTGATTCCCGGAAGAAGGTATTTTGTCCGCGTCAAAGCGCTTTCTGACGGCCCTCTTGCCAGCCGCTGGGGGGGCCCGGGCAGGGAGCTGTATCTCGACTAACCTTCTACGACAAAAAGGCCGATGCGAAGGGACTGGTTACCGATAACAACAACACCGTGGTCCTTGGGCCTGCTACTCGTCACCACCCTGCTACTGATTCAGGCGACTGAGCTGCCGAGTCGAATCAATGACTGGATGTATGACAGGGCGATCACAACCTGGCCAGCGCCCATGGATGATTCGGTGGCCATCATTGCCATTGATGAGTTCAGCCTGGAACAGGTTGGCCGATGGCCCTGGGACCGAAGTCTGCATGCCTCGCTGATCGACACCTTGCGGCAAGCGGGCGCAGAAACCATTGTACTCGACATCCTGTTTCCGGAAGCCGGGCCGGGCGATGAGGAACTGGCTAGCGCCATGGCCCGCCATGGCAACGTTGCTCTACCAGCCTATCTTACCGCTCCAACCCGGGAACGGCTGATCAGTGAACAACTCCCCCCCACACCCAGCCTGGCAGGTGCCGCAGGGGGGGCAATCGGGCATGCCCATATCGAGCTGGACACAGATGGCGTCGCCCGCGGGCTCTATCTGTACAACGGCCTTGCCGGCCGATTATGGCCGACCCTGTCACTCGCCGCTCACCTGCCAATGTCGAATCAGATGCAGGCGCAATTGCCGAACTACATCAACGTCCGGGAGGATTATCGGCTGGTGCCCCCCTGGCAGGCGGGGGGGCCGGCACCTTACCCACCTACTCCTATGCGAGCGTGCTGAGCCACCCGCCCTCACCGCAGGAGTGCCGGCAAAACCGTTCTGGTCGGCGCTACCGCTGCGGGGGGGTTTGGCGACATACTGCCAACGCCGTTTTCCGGTCTGAGCCGACCAATGTCCGGGGGGGTGGAATTCCATGCCAATGTCTATTCCGCGAGTAAGCAGAATATACTGATCGTGCCGGCGGAGCCCTGGGTAGCACCCGCACTGAACCTGCTCGTGCTGTTGTTGTTAGCTCTGCTTCTTCCTCGCCTGCGCCTGCTGCCACCTTGCTGGCATGTGCAACCATTGCCGCAGGACTGGTAGCCGGTTATGTATTGCTGCTAATTGGGGGGGCCCGGGTTCAGCTGTCCGTAGCCAACGCCCTGATTCTGCCGATGGCCGCGATGCCCATTGCCAGTGCACTCCGGCTTGCCATGACCAATCGCTTTCTCAACCGGCAACTGGACGAGATGACCAGAACGCCGCGGCTATCCCTCCCTGAACCTTCGAACCGGCATCCTCACCAACTGCTGATGCACTTGCGTGCGCTGTTCCACCCACCCGGATGGCTGCTGGCAGCAGAGGATGACCTGTTGGAAGTACAGGAAATGACCCTTGCCCAGGCCCCCCCACCCACCGAAACGCCAGGACGGTGGGAACACCAGCAGAACCAAAGCTGGATAACGCTGATTCGTGGCGGCACCAGCTACCTGCTCGGCCTGACACTGCCGAACGACCTCAGTCGGGAGGTCATCCAGCGCTATCTGAACCAGCTGGAGCTGGAGCCCCCCCATGCAGACAGTGAACGCCAGAAGGGGCCCCCCCGGGAAAACATTTCGGCCCGGATCGAGAAAGTGCGCATTGCCACCCAGAAGCTAGCAGAAATGCAGGCGTTTATTCGCCACAGCTTCGAGCACATGCCCGATGGCATCATCGTGACCGATGAATTAGGCGTTATACGGTTTACCAACCGTCACATTGAAGACTGGTTTTGCGAGCCTATGCCAAGCCTCAGCGGCATGCCCCCCCTGGCCACCCTCCTTGATGGCCACGCCCCCCCCGGGACTTGCCGCCCTGGTTCGAAACCATTTCAGAGGCGCTGACCCTGAGACAAAGCCGAACCGTAGACCTGACATTGAACGGTAAAGATTTTCTCATCCACCTGGCACCTTTTGCCCTGCAAAACAGTCGCCAGTTTGGCATTATTGCCAACATCTCAGACATCTCCGAACTCCGGGAGCAGCAACGGCAGCATCGTGAGGCGATCGACTTCATCTCACACGATGTTCGCTCACCTCTGGTCTCTCAGCTGGCCCTGATTGAACAACTGAAACGGGATCCCAGCCATATTGACGCCAACCAACTCGACCAGTTGGGGGGGCGGCTGGCGCGGCGTAGCTATCATCTGGCCGAAGAGTTTGTGCAGCTGGCTCGCGCCGAGCAACTGACCGAAACCCGGTTCTACGAATGCGAATTTCTGGCGATTGTTGAGAACGCTCGGGACAGTGTGTGCGAGCAGGCCCAGGAAAAAGGCATTTCGATCGTGCTGAACGGTACCGAAGACCTCTGGCTGAAAGGCAACGCCGAACTTCTGGAACGGGCCGTCATCAACCTTTTGACCAACGCCGTGCAATATAGCCCCCCCCGGACTCTGCAGTCAGCGTTCACGTCTATCAGGCAGCGCATCTGGCCTGTCTGGCCATATCAGACGAGGGCTATGGCATTGATCCGGAGGAACTGCCTTTACTGTTCGACCGCTATCATCGACAGAAGCGCAGCGAGATAGCCGGAGCGCATGGCACCGGCCTGGGGGGGCTTTCGTTCATTAAAACGGTGGTGGAAAAACACCGAGGGGGGGAGATCAACGTCGACTCACGGCCGGGCGAAGGCGCCACTTTCACTCTGAAGCTACCAATCGCAGACCCGATGTTCTGAACCGGTATGCCTGCTCAGGACTGGATGGTCTTGCTGACCGGCTCAGAAGGCTCACTCAGAAGACCGGCAGTGTCCTGAACCTGGATGGTGAAATACCAGGTACCCGCATCAAGATTATCGACCACATAGGACATCTCTGCCTCACCACTGGCACCATCTACGGTGATCTCTCTGGACAGATCATCAGCATCCTGCCCGTAACGAATCACGTATCTGTCCAGCTCTCCCATCGCGATCGACTCACCGTTTACACGAGTCATAGGCGCAGACCAGCTCAATACAGCAGAGCGCTCTGCAACCGGCTGAGCACTGCCAACACTACTTCCGGTATTGGGTAGGCTGCCAGATTGAGTCGCGGATTCACTACCCCCCCCGGAACCACCGCCGCCGCACCCCCCCGCGAGCACCATCCCTACCAACAACGCGGCAATCCATGCCCTTGACATATAAATGACGCGTTTCACGGTTATTCACCACCATATTTCCGTCGATTTTGTGAAATTCTATAAAATCGACGCAGATGATGATGCGATAAATGTCATTTTTATAGATAAAAAAAATCGTCATTTTTCCGTCACCATAATGCAAGACGGAAATCGAAAAGAATTGAGGGGGGGACACCGGCACATCGCAGAGAAGCGGAAACAAAAAAAGGCAGACCAGTAAAACTGGCCTGCCTTGCAAGAATCAGGGCCAAAACAAAACACTGGCCCCCCCGGAAACGAGAAAAGCCAGCAAAAGCTGGCTTTTCTGGATTGGTAGCGGGGGGGGCTGGATTCGAACCAACGACCTTCGGGTTATGAGCCCGACGAGCTACCAGACTGCTCCACCCCCCCGCATCAAACTGTTTGTTAACTGGGTTGCCCCCCTGTCAACGTGGCGCGTATACTACCGCCGGCCCCCCCGCACCCTGTCAATCGATATTTTCAAATAAATCGGCAGGATAGTTCAACTCCTGAACAGACGCGGACGAACCTCCATAAACCCCCCCGACGGCATCCAGCGCCATTTTTACCGGCCGAAAGGATCGGCGATGCTCCGGGGGGGTCACCCCCCCAAGGCGATTGAGCGCCTCGAGATGCACAGGCGTGGGGGGGTACCCTTTGTGCTGGGAGAGCCCAAAACCCGGAAACCGGACATCCAACGCCTCCATCTCGCGATCTCGCGTCACCTTTGCCAGGATAGAGGCAGCACTGATCGCCTCAACCCGACTATCACCTTTGATCACGGGCTCGGATGGCCACTGCCACTTCGGGCAACGGTTCCCGTCCACAAGAACGTACTCCGGGGGGGCTATCGAGAGCCCTTCAACGGCACGCTTCATGGCCAGCATTGTCGCCTGATAGATATTCAGCTCGTCGATTTCACTGGCCTCGCATCGGCCCAGGCTCCAGGCAGCCGCGTTTTCCAGAATATCGTCATATAATCGCAGGCGTTTCTTTTCGGTAAGCTTTTTGGAATCCGCCAGCCCGGGGGGGATAGGCCGGGCTGGATCAAGAATCACAGCGGCCGTCACAACCGCTCCGATGAGCGGGCCGCGCCCCCCCACTTCATCCACACCGGCCAGCAGCGAGCCGCGATAGGAACATTCAAAAGGAGGAAATGCCTTGGCCGCCATCAGCTTCGGGACTCCAGCAGCTCAGACACCGCTGCCGCCGCACGTTCGTCGGCGCCCTGGCGCAGCGCCTGGTGCAACTCCAGAAACGCCTGATGCAGCCTGTCGCGCTCCTGTTCGTTTTCCAGCCTTTCCAGAACCGCCGCCCCCCCCAACTTCTCCGGCGTTGCGTCGTCCTGTAACAACTCGGGCACCAGCTGCTCCTGGGCCAGCAAATTAGGAAGCGCCACCCAGGGAACCTTGACCAATCTGGACAGTATCTTGTAACTGAAATCGCTGAGCCGGTAACCTACCACCATCGGCTTTTTCAGTAACATTGCCTCCAGTGTTGCGGTACCCGACGCCAGCAGCACCACATCGCTGGCAGCCATCACCTCCCTCGACCGACCACGAACCAGCGTGACCGGCAAGCTCACCTCCAGCGATTCAACCAGATCACGCACCTGCCGCTCACGGTCCCGATTGACGCAGGGAATAACCAGCTGCAGATCCGGGCGACGAGCCTGGAGCCAACGGGACGCTTCGAGAAACAGAGTGCCGAGGCGCTCAACCTCACCACCCCCCCGACTACCCGGCAATACCGCCAGCACAGGTTTATCCACCTCAAGACCGAGGCTCTCACGCGCAGCCAGAGTATCCGGTTCCAGCGCTATCCTGTCAGCCAGGGGGGGGTGCCCCCCCACAAACGACACGGGCACATGATGCTCCTCATAAAACCGGGCCTCAAAGGGGGGGAACAACGTCAGCATAAGGTCCACAGACTTGGCAATCTTGAAGATACGCTTCTGGCGCCAGGCCCAAACCGAAGGACTTACGTAGTGTACCGAGGGGGGGATGCCTGCTTCCCGGCACCGACGCTCGATGGCCAACGTAAAATCCGGTGAATCGATTCCAATCACAACATCCGGAGGGGGTAGTAAACAGATAATCCAGCAAGCGCGCACGGATACTGAACAGCTCACGGATCCGGCCAAGCACTTCCACCAGCCCCCCCATCACGGAAAGCCGTTCCATTGGCACCAGCGAATGAAAACCTTCAGCAATCATTTCATCACCGCCGATGCCGACAAAACGAGCCTTCGGGTAACGCTTTCTTAGCGCACGAATCAGTCCGGCACCGAGAATATCTCCCGATGCCTCGCCGGCAATGATGGCGATGGTTCGCCCTGAGAATGTGGCCGAATTGGCCTTTAGCTGTGTCACCAGCGGCCTCCGGCTGGCTTAACGGATGATGCCGCGATCCGCTCCCTTGAGCGAGTCAATCAGCGGGAGAACCTCAGGGACATCGGCAAAGTTGCGCTCAAGCTCTTCGATGGCCTGCTCGGTCGTCAGACCCTGGCGGTAGACCACCTTGTAGGCTCTGCGGAGACTCAGGAGCGTATCCTTGGCAAAACCACGACGCTTCAGCCCTTCCACATTCATTCCATGAGGTTGGGCAGACTGGCCGCTGGCCATGACATAGGCGGGAATATCCTTGAGCACGATACTGCCCCCCCCGGCAGCCATGCTGTGGGGGGGCCCGATATGGCAGAACTGATGCACCATGGTACCGCCGCCCAGAATGGCATGATCTCCTACCGATACATGCCCTGCCAGCGTGGCACAGTTGGCGAGAATGGTATGGTTGCCGACAATACAGTCGTGGGCCACGTGCACATAAGCCATCAGCAAATTGCCATTACCGATCCTGGTTTCACCCCCCCGGTCCTGAATGGTGCCACGATGAATAGTGCAATTCTCGCGGATAACATTGTCATCACCAATGACCAGCGTGGTCGGCTCACCAGCGTATTTCTTGTCCTGGCATTCTTCGCCGATGCTGGAGAACTGGAAGATTCGGTTGTTGCGGCCAATCACCGTCGGCCCCCCCTTGATGACCACGTGAGAGAGAATCTCGGTACCTTCACCAATCTCCACCCCCCCCGGACCAATATAGCTCCAGGGGGGGCCAACCGTCACGTTATCCGCCAGTTTGGCTGACGGGTCCACAATCGCTTGAGGATGGACACCCGACCAGTCATTTGTCGCCATCAAACTTCTCTCTCAGCGGTAAGTATTTCTGCCACGCACACTACCTCGCCATCTACGAGGGCACGGCAATCAAACTTCCAGATACCGCGCTTGCCAGAGATAAACTCTGACTCCATATCCAAGCGATCACCCGGTAAAACGGGGGGGCGCTTGAAACGCGCTTTACTGGATCCAGCCAGATATTGTACCACGCCGTCCGACGGTTTCCGTTCCACAGTCACAAAACCAAGAATCCCCCCCGACAGTTGCGCCATGGCTTCAATAATAAGGACACCCGGCATAATCGGATTGTCCGGAAAGTGACCGGTAAAAAAAGGGCTCATTGAACGATACATTCTTGTACCCCCCCTTGATCGACTTCCCTTTTTCGACCTCAGTCACCCGATCCACCAGCAAAAAGGGGGGGTAACGGTGCGGCAGGTACTCCAGAATTTCATCGATGTGCATCATCTTGATCGGCCTCAGCCTCTAATTTCTTTTCCAGTTCTTTGATCCGTCGCGCCAGAGCATCCAGTTGACGAAAACGGACGGCATTTTTCCGCCATTGGCGATTGGTATCCGCACTGGTGCCGGAGGAGTAGACCCCCCCCGATTCACGAATATCACCGGTTACCAGGGTCATGCCCGTGAGGTGAACCTGATCGGCTATTTCAAGGTGACCAGCCACACCAGAGGCGCCACCAAACACGCAATGATTGCCAATCCGGGTGCTACCTGCAATTCCGACTTTCGCCGCCATTGCGCTGTGATCACCAATCTGTACGTTGTGGGCAATCTGAATCAGGTTGTCCAGCTTTACGCCGTTGCCTATTGTGGTGTCGTCCAGGGCGCCACGGTCTATGGTGGTATTGGCGCCAACCTCCACGTCATCGCCCAGCACCACGGCACCAAGCTGCGCGATGCGGTGCCAGACGCCTTTTTCGTTGGCAAAGCCGAAGCCGTCGGAACCAACCACCGCACCACTGAGAATGTGACAGCGCTTACCGACTACCACATCATGTGCAAGCGTGACCCGGGGGGGCCGAAGGATACTGTCGTCCCCCCCGATACTCGCTCTCGCACCGACAAAACCACCAGCACCGATCGCTACGCGCTCACCAATACAAACCCCCCCGGCCTCAATCACAACATGCGGGCCTATGGATGCAGATTCAGGAATACTGGCAGACTCATCAACCACGGCAGTTGGATGAATGCCCGGGGGGGAAGCCTTGGGAGCCGGATCAAACCAATGACTGAGGTGAGCATAGCCAGGTAGGGATTGTCCAGTAACAGGACATTGGTCGGAACATCATCCGCCGCAGCCGAGGACACAATCACCGCTGACGCCCGGGTATCTTTCAGGTACTTGGCATAGGAGGGATTTGCCAGAAAACTGATCTGGCCCGGAACCGCCGCCTGCAAGGTGGCAAGCCCGGTAATACGGATATCGGGGGGGTCTCCCCCCCGGAGGCTCGCTCCCAATGCCTCGGCAATCTCCTGCAGCCGATAGGACTTCTGTGTCATCGTTTTCTCCAAACACAGGGGGCCGGGGGGGAGCCCCCCCTTTCTACATCACTGGTTCAGTTTTTCAAGCAGTTGTGTGGTCAGATTCATCTCCGGCTTAACGTAAACCACCGCTTCGCTGGGAAGAATCAGATCAAGGTCATTTTCTTCCAGGAGTTCCTTCACAGCGGCGTCCACCTCAGGGCGCGCACCTTCCAGAAACTGCTGCTTGCGCTGGTTAACGGTGGCGTCGAGGCGCTGCTTGAGAAAATTAAATTCCTTTACCTTTTCCTGAAACTCGGCGGCCAACTGATTACGCTCGCTCTCGTTCATCATGGCGCCGTCCTTCTCCAACCGATCCTTTAACTTGCGGGCGGCCTCCTGAGCTTCACGCACCTGGCTTCGTCGCCGGCAAAATCCTGCTGGAGTTTTTCGCTGAAGGCCTGGGCATCATTGGAAGAGAACAGGGCCTGGCGCAGATCCACCACACCAATACGGGTCTCCGCCGCCACCTGGGCCGAGAAGGCCATAAGAGCGGCGGCAAGGATAGTCATCAAACGGGTCATCAATCTTCTCCTTTGTTTCATTCTTTCTTTTTTTATAGCCCGGTCAGAACGTCTGCCCCCCCAGTGAGAACTGGAAGACCTGGGTATCGTCACCGGATTTATCGTTCAGCGGCTTGGCCAGACTGAAAGCCAATGGACCTACCGCGGTGATCCACTGGAAACTGATACCGGCTGAAGTCCGTACCTCACCCAACTCAGGGTCAAAACCTCTTTCGGTATCAAACACCTGACCGGCATCGACAAAGAAGGACGTACGCATCGAACGCGAATCTCCTGCAAAAGGCGTCGGAAGATCAACTCCAGCCCGCCTTCTGTCAGAACGTTACCACCGAACGGATCGGGATCCGAGAAGTCGCCTGCTGCACGCTCCGCCTTGTTACCCAAAGAGTTTGCTTCATATCCCCCCCGAACAGAGCCATAGCCCCCCCCGGAATAGAAATGCTCGAAGAACGGCATCTGACTGCGGTCACCGTAGCCGTCCCCCCCATACCCGATCTCCGATCGCGCTCTGAAGACCCAGTTGGCGGAATCCGTCAGCGGGAAATAGAAATCCGTTTTGTGGGTCGCCTTGTAGAAGGTCAGGTCACTGCCTGGAACAGCGACATCCAGCGACAGGGAATGGCTGTAACCCTTGGTTGGCAGTACACCTCGGTTGAGAGTACTCCGCCGCCAGCTACCAAACAGGAAGTAATTGGTGAACGAATCCCCCCCTTCGTCGGCGATAAAATCGCGAACTTCCTGGGCTGAGAATACACCCGGCTTAATGTTTGATTGGGTAACGCCAGCACCGAAATTCAACCGCGTAATGGAATCTGTCGGATACCCGAACGTTACCCGGCCACCGTACTCATCGAGCAGGTAAGAGGAAATGTCTTCTTCCTCGTAATCGGTTTCACGGGCAAATAAACTGAAGCCCCCCCGGCTTACCCCCCCATCCACCGTGTAGTATGGATCCAGGTAGGAAACGTTGGCGCTCTTTACCGAATCACTGAAGTTCACACCAAACGAGACACGCTTGCCGGTACCGAAGAAATTATTCTCGGACACAGACGCGCCCAGAATCACGCCCGAGTTTTGCGAGAAACCCACCGATGCGGACAAGCTGCCCGTTGGTTGTTCCTGCACGCTGTAGTTCACATCGACCAGGTCATCGGTGCCGGGTACCGGGACCGTTTCAACATCAACAGTCTGGAAGTAACCCAGGCGCTCAAGACGGGTCTTGGAGAACTCGATGCGATCGGACGAGGCTACCCCCCCGCCCTCCATCTGGGTCATCTCCTGGCGCAGCACCTCATCCTTAGTGGACACGTTGCCGTCGAAGTTCACCCGGCGTACATAGGCCCGCTTGCCGGCTCCACAAAGAAGGTAACCGCAGCTGTATTGTCTTCACCCGGCTCCGGTACCGCATTGACGTTGGCAAACGCATAGCCTTCGCGGCCGAGCCGGAACGAGAGCGCTTCGGAAATCGCCGTCATCTGTGCACGGGAGAATACATCGCCTTCTTTAACCGGAATGAATTTCCGTAGCTCTTCCTCACCGACAATCAGCTCACCGCGCAAGCGAATGTCGGAGATGGTGTATTGGGGGGGGCCTTCATTAACGGCGATGGCGATAAAGACTTCCTGCTTGTCCGGCGAGATGGACACCTGGCTGGATTCAACGTTGAAGTCCAGATAGCCGCGATCAAGATAAAACGAACGCAGAGACTCCAGATCCCCCCCGCTCAGACGTTCCCGGGCGTATTTATCTTTGTTGGTCAGCGAGTTCCACCAGCTACTGGTACGCAACTCGAAGAGGCCGATGAGTTCTTCATCACTGAAATCTTCGTTCCCAACAATATTGATGTGCTGAATGGCAGCGACAGAACCCTCGTTGATGTCCAGGCGAATGGCAACACGGTTCCTGGGTAACTCTTCCGCGGTGGCTTTTACTCTTGCGTTGTAGCGGCCCTGGGCGATGTAGGAGCGAAGGATCTCCAGTTCCAGTTTCTCCAGGGTAGCACGCCGAAATACCTGACCTTCCTCCAGGCCCGCACCGGCCAGGGCATCCATCAGCATCTCGGTTTCGATATTCTTGTTACCCTCGATCTCAATGGAGGAAATCGACGGGCGTTCACGCACCGACAGAATCAGCACGCCTTCATCACGACTGGCCTGAATATCCGTAAACAATCCGGTCCGGAACAGATCCTTGATGGCCTCGGCCAACCGGGTCTCGTCCATACGCTCGCCGATGTTCACCGGAAAAGCCGAAAACACAGAACCCGCTGAAACCCGCTGAAGGCCCTCTACCTCGATATCCGCAACCGTGAATTCATCCGCCAGCGCTGGCTTTATACCGGTTGCGGTAATTGCTAGGCCAACGGCTACAGCTAGAAGGGAACGTCTCATTCAGTTATTTCGCCTGGTTAATGTGCGGTAAGGAGCCCGCAATTCTCACAACCGCATCAGGTCGTTGTAAAGAGCAAACACCATTAAAGTCAGTATCAAAGCCATACCGATTCGTAATCCAAAGGCCTGGGCCTGCTCGGAAAGTGGCTTCCGGCGAATGGCTTCGATGGTGTAGTACACAATGTGCCCACCATCCAGAACCGGAACGGGGGGGAGCAGGTTAAGCACGCCAAGACTGACACTCAGATACGCCAGAAAGCGCACAAAGTCTTCGAACCCCCCGAGCTGACACTCGCCTCGGCAACCCGGGCAATGGTAATCGGTCCACTGAGATTGGTCGGAGACAGCAGCCCGGTGACCATCTTTTTAATCGCCACCAGTGTCAGGCGGGTGTCGGCCCAGGTTTCATTCACAGCATTCGGTATCGCCGCCAACGGCCCGTAGCGGACCTCCCGCAACAGTTCATCAGCCAGTTCACTGCGCTTACGCCGGCACCTACGAAACCAACGACCTGACCATCCTCAAGCGTTCTCGAAGCAGGTGTTACCGGAACATTCAATTCATCGCCAGAGCGCTCGATGGTCAGTTCCAGAGTCTGTTCCGGGGGGGCATTCCGAATATGCTCCACCAGAGCAAACCAGTCCGGTACCGGCTCGCCATCAACAGCCAATATGCGGTCACCGCCTTGCAGCCCGGCCGCATTTGCCCGACCATCGACAGTCACCTCACCCAGCACCGCGGCACATCCGGACGCCAGGGGGGGGATATCCCGAATTCCGCCAGCGTGTTCGGAGTATCATCACTCAGGCGCCAGCCGTCCAATGGACCCGCCACAGTGCCCCCCCTGGAACCATCCCGGGAAATCTCCAGCGAAACCTGACCGTACTCCCCCCCCGCCCTCTCGAGCAGCCGCATGTTGACGTCTCGCCAGGAGGTCACCCTATGGCCGTCAACGGTATGGATTTCCATCCCGCTTTCCAGCCCTGCCCGTTCCGCAACGCTGCCCTGGGCCACCTCGCCAACCACTGGAGCGACGGTGGTAACGCCAACAACACTCAACACCCAGTAAGCGAGAATCGCGAACAGAAAATTGGCAATTGGGCCGGCAGCCGCAATGGCGATGCGCTGGGAAGGAGGTTTCGAGGTAAACGCCTGATCACGTAGCTCTTCCGGTACCGGGCCTTCCCGCTCATCCAGCATTTTCACGTATCCCCCCCCAGGGGGGGGATAGCCGCTACCGCATATTCGGTTCCGTGACGGTCATACCACGAAAACAGAGGCTTGCCGAACCCCCCCACTGAAAAACGAAGCACCTTCACACCGAATCGGCGTGCCACCCAGAAATGGCCGTATTCGTGCAGCGTTACCAGAATTCCGAGGGTAAGCGCCAGTGCCAGTACGGTTTGAATGATCTGCATAGACGTTCCGGTTTATGGCTGAATGAGCGGCCTGTCAGGCCCAGGGACGTCAGACAGCCAGCAGGCTGATCTGTTCCCTGGCCCGGCGGCGAGCCTCGGCATCTTTCGCGAAATAGTGTCAAAGCTGTCCGCCGGCACAACTTCTGTGGCCGTCAGGGTTCGCTCTATAATAACGGGGGGGATATCGGCAAAGCACAGCCGGCCTTCCAGAAACGCCGCCACTGCAACCTCGTTCGCGGCATTGAGTACCGCTGGCGCTGTACCGCCGGCAGCAAAGGCTTCGGCCGCAAGGCGCAAACAGGGGGGGAAACGCTGCAAATCCGGGCGCTCAAAGTGAAAACGGCCAATGGCGAACAAATCCAGGGGGGGCGCAACACCAGCCTCAATACGCTCAGGCCAGGCCAGGCCATTGGCAATGGGTGTACGCATATCCGGGCTTCCCAACTGGGCAAGCACCGAGCCGTCGGCATATTCAACCATGGAGTGAATGATGCTTTCGGGGGGGTGGACATGAACCTGCACGTTTGCCGGCGTGGTATTGAACAGCCAGCAGGCTTCAATCAACTCCAGGCCTTTGTTCATCAGGTTGCAGAGTCCACAGAAATCTTCTGACCCATTGACCAGTTAGGGTGGGCGCAGGCCTGGGCCGGCGTCACCGCCCGCAAGTCCTCAGCCGCAGACTCCCGGAAAGGTCCGCCGGAGGCGGTCAGAAGGATACGGGTAATACCCGCGCCATGAGGGTCTCGCACCTTGTCCGCCGGCATACACTGAAAAATGGCATTATGCTCGGAATCAATGGGCAGCAGCTCCGCCCCCCCGTGGCGCTCAACCGCATCCATAAACAGCTTGCCGGACATCACCAACGCTTCTTTGTTGGCGAGAAGAACGCGTTTCCCTGCCCGGACTGCAGCCAGCGTTGGCGCCAGGCCAGCCGCCCCCCCGACAATCGCCGCCATCACGGTGTCCGACTCCGCCGAAGCCGCCACCTCACAGAGCCCCCCGTTTCTCCCGCCAGCACCCGGGTCTCGGGCATATCCGCCAACAGCGCCTTCAGGCGTTCAGCAGCTTCTGCATCGGCCATCACGCAACGGCCGGTCGAAATTCACGCACAGGGTTGCCAATTCATCCGCCCGGGTTCCTGCGGTCAGGGCATACACTGAAAAGCGGTCTGGATGCCTGCGAACAACATCCAGGGTACTCAAGCCAATGGAACCGGTTGCGCCGAGAACCGTAATCGAGCGTTTCGTCATGCCACGACCTGGCCGGCGGTCAACCAGCCCAACAGAGTAATCATCAGGCAAATACCGGAATGGCCGCGGTGAGGCTGTCGATACGATCCATAATGCCGCCATGCCCGGGCAGCAGCTGACTGCTGTCCTTGATGCCTCGAAAGCGCTTCAGCATGCTTTCAAGTAAATCGCCAAGAACCGAGACAAAACCGGTCACCAGACTTGCCACCACCAGCAGCATGGCCTCCGCGACACCTGCGTTGGCCAGAAGGCTGGCCACAATGGCGAGTAAGGCCACGGCAGCCAATCCCCCCCCACACGCCAGCCCAGGATTTGCCGGGACTGACGCGAGGCGCCAGCTTGGCTTTACCAAAGGCGCGGCCGGCAAAATAGGCGCCGATATCAGCCACCCACACCACCAGAAAAATATACAGAATAACCACCAGATTATTGGCCACGTCGCCAAACTGGAAGCCGCCATTGCGAAGGTGATTCAGGCCCACCCACGCGGGCACCAGCACCATGAACCCCCCATCAGCGCCCTGACCGGGATAGCGCCCCCCCAGCGTTCGGATCCAGCGGGATACCGTCTGACCAGCCAGAAACAGACCAGCCACCAGGCAATCGCCAGCCAAAGCACCAACAGTGCTGGCAGGCCGCCCAGGGCATAGAGAAGTGCCGCCATAACCAGTGCATACCCGACGCGTCCGGGCTGGCTTTCGATTCCGGACATATTGGCCCATTCCCAGGCCCCCCTAACGTGATGATGGCGCCGGTAAACAGGGCGAACCCCCCCAGAGGCGGAAGGAAAAAAAATACCACCGATTGCAATCGGCGCCAGGATGAGTGCGGTAATGATTCGGGTTTTAAGCACGGTATTGGTCGCTTGGTCGTTATTGTTGTGCAGCGCGAGCAGCAATCTGGTCGTCGGTCTGACCGAAACGGCGCTGTCGATGGGCATAGGCATCAAGCGCTTGAGCATTTGCTCGCTCTTGAAATCCGGCCAGAATACCTCGGAAAAGTAGAATTCGGTGTAGGCCAGGTGCCATAACAGGAAATTGCTGATGCGCTGTTCGCCTGCTGTCCGGATAAGGAGATCCGGCATGGGAAGATCACCGATACTCAGGTGCTCCTGGATCAGGTCGTCGGTGATATCTGACGGTTCCAGCTGGCCCGCCTTCACTTGCTCCGCCACCTTACGGGTCGCCTGGGTGATGTCCCAGTGGCCACCGTAATTGGCCGCAATCACCACCGTCATACGGGTATTGTCACGGGTCAGCGCCTCGGCTTTCTCCATGTGCTCCTGGAGCGCCGGATTGAAGGCTGAACGATCACCGATAATCCGTAGGCGGATATTGTTGCGATGCAGTTTGCGGACTTCCCGCTCCAATGCGATCAGGAACAGACGCATAAGAGCTGATACTTCGTCCTTGGGCCGGCGCCAGTTCTCGCTGGAAAAGGCAAACAGGGTCAATACCTCCACGCCCTCTTTGGCGCAGGTTTCCACCACCGCCTTGACCGCATCCACCCCCCGGCCTTGTGGCCCGCCACTCCCTTAAGCCGGTGCGCTTTGGCCCAGCGGTTATTGCCATCCATGATAATGGCGACATGCCGGGGGGGGCAGTTATCTGCTGCCACCGGAATTTCTGCGGTAACTTTTGCCGTCATGAAATCCTCTGTGCGGCGGGACTCCCCCCCCGCCGCTGATCCTGCTCCTGAATGAACCGGGCGCTTAAACCGCCATCAGGTCCTCTTCCTTCGACTTCAACATCTTTTCAACTTCGGCGATGTATTTGTCGGTGAGCTTCTGAATTTCATCTTCGCCACGGTGCTGATCGTCTTCGCTGATTTCCTTTTCCTTAACCAGCTCTTTGATCATGTGATTGGCATCGCGACGAGCGTTACGAATAGACACCCGACCATGCTCCGCATCCGCCTTTGCCTGCTTGACCATTTCTTTACGGGTCTCTTCGGTCAGCATCGGCATGGGCACGCGGATGATGTCGCCACTGGTGGCCGGATTCAGGCCAAGGTCAGACGTCATGATCGCCTTTTCAATCGTGGGCACCAGATTCTTTTCCCAGGGCGCAACGGTCAACGTCCGGTTATCTTCCACGTTCACGCTGGCCACCTGCTTCAGCGGTGTTTCCTGACCGTAGTAGTTCACCATTACGCTGTCCAGGATCGCCGGATGGGCACGTCCGGTACGGATTTTATTGAAAGCCGAGTGCAGAGCTTCCAGGCTCTTTTTCATTTTCTTTTCGGCTTCAGCTTTGATGTCGTTAATCACGTCAGCTTCCTCAATTCGTTCGTCTGGTTCCATGCAGGAAGCCGGCACTTCAGGCGCCGGCAGCCTTATTCATTCAATCAGTGTGCCTTCCCGTTCCCCCCCGGTCACAATGCGCGTCAGCACACCGGGGGGGCGGTTCATGTCGAAGACCCGCAGCGGCATGCCGTGATCCCGCGCCAGGCAGATGGCCGTGAGATCCATCACGCCCAGCTTCTTGTCCAGAACCTCATCATAGGTCAGGTGGTCGTATTTTACTGCGGTAGGATCAAGATGGGGGGGATCGGCCGAGTAAACGCCATCCACCTTGGTTGCCTTCAGAACAGCGTCAGCTCAATTTCAATGCCACGCAGACAGGCCGCGGAGTCCGTGGTGAAGAACGGGTTGCCGGTACCCGCACTGAAGATAACCACATCACCTTCCTTGAGATCCCGCACCGCACGGCGACGGTCATAATGCTCGACAATACCGCTCATGGGGGGGATAGCAGACATCACGCGGGTACGGATGTTCGAACGCTCCAGCGCATCACGCATGGCCAGGCCGTTCATGACCGTGGCCAGCATCCCCCCCATGTGGTCTCCGGTCACGCGATCAAGGCCTGCCGCATTGAGGGCTGCTCCGCGAAACAGGTTGCCACCGCCAATGACCAGCCCCCCCACTTGAACACCAATGCCAATAAGGGCACCGATTTCCAGGGCCATACGATCAAGAACTTTGGGATCAATACCGAAATCGTGCTCTCCCATCAGGGCTTCGCCACTGAGCTTGAGCAGAACACGCTTGTATCTGGGCTGGTTTTTCGAAGATGTCGGCATGGTGGTCCCCCCCTTCTCGTCTGTTGGCTATCCGGCGCAAACCCGTTGCAGGCTTGTATCTGACATACTCCTCAAAAAAAAGGGGGGGTATCTCAGATACAAGCCCGCCACGAAAGCCGGGCGAACCCGGCTGACGTGGCAGACTCAGGTGGCACTGCCATGTTGCACGGCAGTGCCTCGAAGAGGAATCAGGCCTTGCCTGTGCCAGCGGCAGCAGCCACTTCAGCAGCAAAATCCACTTCTTCTTTCTCGATGCCTTCACCCACTTCCAGGCGAATGAAACCAACCAGGTCGCCACCGGCCGACTTGATCAGGTCACCCACTTTCTGGTCCGGGTTTTTGACGAACGGCTGCTCAACCAGGCTGTTTTCAGCCAGGAACTTCTTGATGCGGCCACCCATCATCTTCTC
>JDSH01000060.1_pt1 | contig 41611 bp, 54 predicted proteins | sample 199451 | NCBI WGS metagenome assembly JDSH01 (sample SAMN02584198, study PRJNA231836) | bioreactor metagenome | isolation source: continuous culture bioreactor electron acceptor NO2- transfer2 day 38 after... | place: Germany: Bremen | reverse complement strand
AACAAAAAAAAGCCGGCGCTGCCGGCTTATCAATTTGTATATGCGTTGAGATATCGTGCCGCTATACCCTCTTCTGAACAATGAGCGTATACAGCTCGTCCATGCGCCTGGGCTCTGGCAGCTCCCAGCACCATACCTTACGCCCAGCAGCCACAGATCGGTCCACTCAAGGTTCATTCGTTGAGCGATCACTCTGATGGGAACGAGTCTTTCGCGGTACAGGCGCTGCGCATGCCTTACGGCAACGGTCGCAAGGTGAGGATCTCTGAGGACGAGCTGGTTAATGGGATGGTTCAGATTTGAATGTGCAGGCTCTTGAATGCCCTTTGCACGAGCGTACTTCGCAAAGTAGGGGGGGGACTCCTGGCAAAGAATCTGACCCACAGCATCAAGCGATACTGGGTGACGATCAAGGAGACGCTGAACTAACCCCCCCAAGTCGTTTCACCAGGAGATAGATAGCCGGCGTTGCGAATATAGTTGCTAATGTAGCGGCGATAACCGGTTTGACGCAACTCATCGTAGAAACGTTCCAACGGGTCGTCAGCGTGATCGCAGGGGGGGTCGTATTCATCATCTACTGGAAGGGAGGAGGTGCGGTTGAGATTGTCTTGCTTCGGTGTCGGCCAGTCATACAAGGTTTGCCAGACGAGCAGTATCGAAGAGTCTATTTGTAGTGTCGCTGCAACGTGCTCAGCAAGATCAGAACATGATATAAAATGTGATAACTGGGATTCCCAAAGAAGAAGCGCCTTTTTACGGATATGATGGGGGGGCTCCGACGTGCGCGGTTGCGCAACTTTGATCCGAGGCGTGTTCAGTGGAACAAGAAGATCAAGTTGTCGTGATGCTGTGGTCATCATGGTGGGCTCTGCCTTTGCAAATAATAGCCTATGTGATAACCGGCGAATGTACGTTATATGAGCAGGCATGTCAAAAGTTTAACCTGGTTGACTGCCTGCGAGCTTGGTCCGATCCGACGACTATCAATCGTTGATTGTCACGCCTTCCTTGTTGCGAAGGTGGTACAGGATGGCGGCTCGAAAAACACCACTTGTCTCCAGATCCTCATGTGGAAACTGCTTGCGGAAGTCTGTGAGCATAGATCGAAGTTGTCTCTGGGAAATTTGCGATAAACGGACCGAGAGATGCGTCAGCTTTCCCGTGCGTAAACGCCCGTCAGCCAGAAGCATAGTGTTGCGTTGTTCAGCGTCACAGGCCGCGAACGAAGCTATTGCATCAGCTATCCATCGTGAGCGGCCTCGTGGTGGGCAAACGGCACCAAGGCGATCCTTTGCCAACTCAGGAACCAAATACTTGGTCAGATAGCCATCCGCTTTGCCGGGAAGATCAATTCGTTTCCGCTCCACAATCACTCCCCCCCATCAACTGACAGGGCAGCTGCCTTTTGGATGAATGCCAGAACCTCATCCGCGGACTGAATTTGCTCCAGGTCGTCAGCCAAACGCTGGTAGTCAGAGCCATTGATGCTATGAGCGTCCAGGCATGCCTTGGCAAGCCAGTCACGAATTGTGTCCCAGGAACTTGGCTCTGGGGGGGAAACCGGGGGGGTGTTATTGGGCGCAGAGGCTCAACCTGAGCGTTCAGCGTGGAAGCGGTGATGCCAGCTTCGTCTTGCTGGGGGGGCTGGCCCTCATCTGTGGTCTGCGCTTTGAACTTTGGTCGGGAAACGTCGCTTTCGGCCTCTCCAGCTTTGGCTTGAGGCTGAACGGGATCCTTTGGGCGTGAAAAAGAGGATGTATTTCCGTCCGTAGGCCTTGATTCAAGCTGGCGCAGCGCCTCGTCAACCGGGGGGGTTTGCGAGGATGCTTGAGCACTGGGTCCCGGGTTGGGCATTTCCGCTGCCTTTAACTCATCAAGAATTTTCTTGATGTGATAGGGCTTGGTCGCTTCCCCCCCGGACTGAATCGCCTTGTGAACCGGATGATCGAGCGGAAGATTCAACGCTTGCTGAACGTAAGAGGCGCCGCCGCGACTGTATGACCCAAGACGCATGACCTGAGTGACCGTAAAGGGCTTCTCCGCTTCTGCCTGCATGGAAATCAGGGTGGTTACGGTGGCACGGAATGACAGGTCGCTTCGCTGAGTGTTTTCAATCAGGGCATGAGCAGATGCCTCAGAGTCGTTTTGAACACGGACAATGGCATGCACCGATTTGAGGTTGCCCAGCCAGGACGCAAGAAATCGGCGCTCCCCCCCGGAAATAAGAGTCGCAACGCTATCACTTGGATTAACCAGGCGAACTGCAACGGGCTGATTAAGCCCATCTTCTGTAATGGAGACAGCAAGACTGAGAAGCTTGTACACTCTGACTTTGCCTTCTGGTCCAGATGAGAGCTGTCGTTAATCCAAGCTTCCACACGGTCGTGAAAGTCCTCAAGCGACTCGCCCTCTCTCCGCATTTGCGCCTTTACCGCATCGAGGGTCAGGCCGTAGCTCTCGAGGTCTTCGCGGCGAGGGTTATATGGATTCGGCCGAATAGAATTCAGGCTGTAGTTCGGCTGCAGCCGCATGTTACCCATGCTGACCAGGCCTGGCTGAGATTCTGGCAGCGACACCTTAATTTGACGGCGCTTCATATTCACTGACCTCCCTCATATTGTTGACCCGAAGCTTCCGAGTCAGGATCAAACGATTGGCCGTTACGAAAGTCGAGGCTCCAGTTTGCAAATTGAGGCACACGCTCAAAAATAGCCCTGCAGAATGCTTCAGCACTTCGGAGCACATGGCTGTGCGTCTTGCTGGGATAATCAAAGATATCTCCCGGCAACGTCGTTTTTGCGTCCGTCTCAGTGAAAGCCGCGAGATGTTTCAGCTCCACAGGCAACATAAACTTCCCGAAGGACGGGTGCGCCAAAAGAGCTTCTTTGTAGCTGGCGTAAATCGTGGCGTTGCTCGACGGAACGTCGTTCGCGACGATCCCAAGGAAGTTCAGGGCAGGGTAGTCGTTACCGGTGCGACTCATCATTCAGAATCAATGAAATGAAGCATCGCATCCATGCCAGCAATGGGGGGGTGGGGGGGCTCGTACTTCACTGGAACAAATACCTGCGTAGCGGCAGCGAGAGCGGCTTGTGTCATTAGGCCCTTGCTCGGCGGCGTATCGATAAAGACTGCGCAGTATTCCTCCGCAATCTCTGGTTGCTGTAGCCACTGACGAATACCAAGGAGATGGAACTGGTCCGGGTTTTTCGCCAGTTCGTCCATCGCGATCTCTCGAGCGGGCACGATATCAATTTTTGGATTCGGGGGGGTAGCGTAGGTGCCGGCGCGACTTTCTGCAACCAGATATCGGTGATGTCGGAACGATCCCCCCCCTCCAGCTCCGGATGAATGGGCGGCATCTTTCCCATCAATCGATCGCGAGTCTCTGCCTCCATCGGCAGCCATCGCTCGGATGTATTTGCCTGGGGGGGATCACAATCAACGACGAGCACTTTACGGCGCTCCCCCCCATTAAGTTCGAGAACCCGAACAAGTGCCTGGTACAGCAATCGAAGAGTGAAGCTTTTTCCCACGCCGCCTTTATGGGCTGGAGAGGTAAATACATCTACAGGCTTTGTCATCACTGACCTCGCAAGCAAAGTTAAATGTAAGTGGCATCATGCAACATGAGAAGTAGCATAATGCAACATGGAGTGGTGTCAAGGCTAAAATTGCTTGATTCTTGTACTTTGGCGTTTAGAATGACATATAACATGTGATAACACCGGGGGGGAAAGTTGATGTCTTCGCGAAAAGAGCATAACTACGAGCAGATCGCCCAAGCTCTGCGAGTGAACTATTTATGCCTCGCTATGTTCGATGCTGTGGGCAAAGAATTTAATGTCAGCAACCGCATGGACATACCAAAAGCGATGGCTCAAGCAGAGACAAGGCTGCAGGAATATTGGAAAACGGGTGTAATTAACTATATCGATATCCAGCCTGTCATGAAAACGGCAGCGCGGGCAGGCCATGAGCTTTGGAGCCCGCAAGCCGACACATTTACTCAGAGAGCATCGGTACACGCAGTTAATATGGACGCAAGGGCTTGGCAGCACGACGCCGTCATTCGTGATGAACCCTACATCAATGAGCCAGATAACGTCGTGGACTTTGACGAAGAATTATTGGCAGCTTATGAAGTTGTCCGTGAACGCTTTGACCTTGGCTCGCCAGACTCTCTGGCCCGCCTGGACCTTAAAGCCATCTCCAATGCGCTGGATGCTCGACAAACATTAGCAACTCTCCAGAACGAAACTCAGCGGATTGAGAATCCCGCACTCAGGAACCATGGATCGCTCTCCGGAATAAATCCAATCACCGCAACCCATTCGTCGGTCTCGGCATGGCTGCATCATCTGGCAGCGCAAGAAGCGTTGCCGTCGGCCAAGACAATTGAACCGCTACTGCGCAGTCAGTTTGGCGATGAGGGAGATGGGGGGGTCGACACCAACCTGGTCAAACGTACTGCAGATGAGTGGAACAACGAGCTGAATTCCGCACCCGAAGGGTGGGCGGAGCAGTCAATTAACAGCTTGGTGGACATCCTGGTTACAGACAAGCTCAGGGACAATTATCGGTCCTCCGTAGAAGCGCTCACAGACATTTTGAGCGAGGCAGCAGCACAGAAGGGCTATAGAGCTGCAGAGTTCAATACGCTTCGGAATGAGATCTCAACCCATCGCCACCTGAAAGCCGAAATGGAGACTGCTCGCAAGGCTGGCGCTGACATTAATTCAGCGATTGAGTTGCTGCGAACCGCGATTCAAAGCGCATCGGCCGTAAGATTTGGACGCAGTTTCGAGACCAATAGCAAAGCCGAGCGGCAAATGGCGAGCGAGCTGGACTTAGTAAAGGAACAGCTGATCAAAAAGCTTGAGAATCTGCCAGAGAGCTTTGATGAGTTGATTACTGACATTGTAGATGCCGGGATTACTCCAGAAGAACAACACCAGGGGGGGTGGGCCGGCGAATTGAAGTTTGGATAGCGACAATAGAAGGGAAGGGGGGGAGGCTTTGCCTCCCCCCCTGGAATTATGAATGCCGGAGAATGTCTCTGGCGGATCGGTCACCATCAACTGCACCAAGGGGGGGCGGCTCATCCAGAAGGTCATCATTCACCTGGCTTACAGAGTTGACGGGAAGAATGACTTCCCGGGCCTTGTGGGCTTTACCATCCTCAATGGCTTGCGCGAGCTCAGCGTCGGTTATCGCTGAGACTTCGGATAGATGATCCGCGGTAACGCAGACTTGATATTCACGAGTTACCAGAAAAACAGGCATAGACGGTCTCCTTCATTTGGATTTACTCAGTCTAACGTCAAATTCACCCGATAAACGCTTGCGGGATTACTTATGGCCAGATTTACAGCAACGCAGGAACAAGAAGCGATCTTTGATGCCAGCAGCAGTGGGCGCAATGTCGTTGTGCAAGCAAGAGCAGGCTCCGGGAAAACATCCACCGTGGAAGAAGACGCCCGGCGCAATAAGCGTGAAGCCCTGTACCTGGTCTATAACACCGCGAACAAGAAAGAGGCGGAGGCAAGGTTCCCGCGCCATGTGAGGCCTGCAACAGGGCACTCATTAGCATTCAGGCCAATCGTGGGGGGGATGAACGCGGACTATCGGAGGAAGTTTGAGGCTGCTCGTGGCGGAAGACGGATTCAGCATGGGACCTGGCGAGCTCAGCCGGTATTACCAGTTGCTGTGGGGGGGTAGACTCGACTCGCCTGGCTGCTGCGGTTTTGAAGACGGTAGGCGCTTTCCAGAACTCTGCTGACGATAAAGTGCTCCGTCATCATGTAGCAGAAGATGCACTGCCAAAGAAAGTAATGTCTGGCGACGACGAAGGATGAAGGACGAACTCGTTTCTCAAGTGCATCGTTACGCCCAGAAAGTCTGGGACATGATGCTGACCCGGGCAATGCCATGCCGATTCTTCACGATAGCTATTTGAAGCTGTACCAACTCTCCCGACCTAAGCTGCGGGACAATCTTATTTATGCCGACGAATTCCAGGACGCCAACCCTGTCATCAGCTCTATCATCAATAATCAGGATCATGCACAGAAGATTCTGATCGGCGATGAGTTTCAGGCAATCTATGGCTGGCGGGGGGGAGCGGTCAATGCTCTGCAGGACGCAGAAAGGAGTGGTTATGATGTCCGCCACTTGAGCATTTCGTTTCGTTTTGGCAACCACATTGCCGCGCTTGCGAACATAATTCTGGGCATCCGGGGGGGCGAGATGGTGGGTATGCGCGGGGGGGCCGGACCACACATTCAGGAGTTTGACCCCCCCCAGTATAAGCAAACCGTTATTGCTCGAAATAACATGACGTTGTTTGAGCATGCGGTGGAAGCGATCGAAAACAAATCTCCGTTCACCATCGTTGGTGGATCTCAAGACCTGGTGAAACTTATCGAGTCTGGTTACGCCTTATATCGCGATGACCTTTTCAACGTGCGGGATGAAGATCTCAAATTGTATGAGTCGTGGGATCAGCTTAAAGAGCTGACCGAGATTACCGGTGACGCCACGATGAAACGATTGACGCAGTTGATCGAGAAGTATCGCGCTCGCTCTCTGGATTTCATTGACGATCTCCAGGCAGCCGATCGGCGGGAAGAGTCAGAATCCAGCATCATTCTGACCACGGCGCACAAATCGAAAGGACGGCAGTGGCCGCAAGTGCACTTGTGTGAAGATCTCTCTCTGGGGGGGGATGAACTGCTGGCCAAGATTAATGCAAACAAAGAACCCCCCCTTACCGGTACCGAAATTGAGCAATTAAACCTGCTGTACGTTGCAGTGACGCGCCCCCCGAGATTGCAATCAAGCTGGCGCCGGACGTAAGAACAGACTTGAAGTACCTCAACGCAATACTGAAGGATCGGCGAGCAGAAATGACTGATCATCAATCATCCTCACCCACCATGCTCCAGGATGAGGTCCACGAGAATGCCAGGAAAGATTGCGAACGCCCTCACAGGGTTGCTTGTAGCGACAATTTTGGTCACTCCGCCAGCGAAAGCGGATGACATCGCTGTAGCGTGGGAGAGGGCCTGTAACGCCTCCAGTCGAGTCCAAAAAATCATTGGGCCCTTACCGTCAGGAGCAATCGATAAGGCCTTGAGGCGTACCAGAAAGCGGGGGGGCTTGGTGATCGACTTCGGCAGCTTACCCCCCCGTTTGAAGTGTGTACTTCGCTCGCAGCAACCTCAGAAGCAGAGGTTCCCGTATTTGTCATCGATAGATCACCCGAGTCTTTGCCACGGGAGCCGGTGGGCATGCCAGTCCCCCCCGGACTGCCAGAGCTCCCTGTCCAGAAAGCTATAGAAAAAAAACTTCGGAACCTGAATCTCGGGTATCAACGCCTTGCTTCGGAAGACCCTAGCGCTGGCCTGGACATACGCACGCAGCTGCAAAATCAAAGTGTTGAGCAGACCAGCTTTGCACTCCAAGTTAACACCAGAAAGCGTTCGTTCTCAGCTCACTATGATGACTATTGCCTCATCAGTCATGATGATGAGCCACTGGCAACTTATTCGCGCTACACCATCGACTGCCTTACTGGATGGGCTGAAACCCGGTGAATGGGAATGGTTGGAACAATACGGCGATGCCATGGAGTTCTGGCATGAGGTTGCGCATTGTGAGTATCCCTTGCGACCCTTGCCGGCTAAACCGGAAAGTGAGGACGGGCTGGTCGGGATGGAAGATGCCTTGAAGGAAACCGGAACACAGACCTGTAATGCAAGTTCGGCGCCGGGCAATGTATACGGACTAACTGAGTCTGACCTGGATCCATTCATCTTAGATGGCGTAATCCTTTACAGGGTGGGTCTTGAGGCCTATGCGGATTACTACGGCATGGGACAATTGGTTAAGCGATTTGGCGTAGGCTCCCCCCCGGGCTGCAGAGGCGATGGCACTGTCGAGTTGACCCCCCCGTGGCTAAAGTATCGGCTCGTACTTTCCGTGTATAACCCCCCCGACTTGAACTACATGACATGGCTTGAACCATTCTTGAGAGGCTATCCCCCCCTGCCAACGCAGGCAGCCAGCCTGGCCGATGCGTGGGATGCCATAAATCGGATAGCCTTCGGCAAATATGCAGGCATATCCCGCCCTCGAATTACTCAGCAGGTCATCTATGGCGACTCTGATCTTTATTCACCGAGCCAAGCCCCCCCGGACACCATCAGATCGGCCCAGTGGCAAGCATGGATTGAAGACAACATTGGCGCTCGTCATGACGGCCAGTGGACGAACAAAGATTGATAGCATGAGTTGAGCGCGCTCATGCAACATGAGCCGAAAGTTGCAGCGCAGCAAGTTGGCGCCCCCCCAGACACCCTATGCGTTAATGGCCCTGACCCTCAGCAAGCATTGTTGCCCAGTCAGCCCACGCTTGATAGATAAACGCATAATCATAGGCAAACCTGAGTGTTGTCATCTGGCCGGGCTCCGCACCCCCCCCAGGAAAGTTGTCATTCCAGACCCGACGCTCCGCAAGAGTATCCGATACTGTCACTAATGGTTCCCGAAGGTCCGGGTCGACCAACCCGACGTCGCTTGTCGTTCATATAACCTAGAATTGGCAGCGAGCGCACCTCGTTTTCGTGCAACGGATTCGCGGAACCAATGACGACCTGATAAGGCAGCTCGTCCTGGCTCATAATCCCCCCCGGAAAGACAGAGACGCGCTGAACATGAGGGAAGGTCGCTTGCATGGCTGACAAAATGCCTGGGGGGGCACCATAATCTGCGCCAAACCGATTATCCATCCAGAAAGCAAAAACGCCATCTGGTCGGAGTACAGATTTTGCTGCTTCAAAAAACTCCCTGGTATAGAGCATGGCCGAAAACTGGTAACCAGCCCCCCCAGTCACCGTGGAAAAAATAATGTCGTACTGTTTACCTTGATGGGCCTGCTCGGCGACGAACGAAAGGGCATCCTGTTGGTGAAGATCCACCATGCCGGCGACCTTGTCGTTTAGAGGCTCGAAATAGTAGAGGTGATCCCCCCCCGTATCGGGGGGCTTATGTCGACCAGATCTGTATCTGCGAAGTGCTCCGCGATGAGCCGCGCACTAACCCCCCCTGTGCCGGCGCCAAGGACGAGAGCCGTGGAATGACCTGAAGTGAAGAATGCAGGCAATGCGGCCGCCATTGATTCCGCGAACACGGTATGCGCTTTATCGGCCATTTGCAGGCTCTGGAAGCCTCCAATCACCAGGTAATCCCTGCTATCAATCAGCTGGCGGTCGTCGGGGGGGGCATTGGCCCACAGGTTGATCCGCACATGCTCTGTTGCCCATCCATAGGTATTCCAGCTTTTGACAACCTTGAACTCAAGATCAGTTTTGTCGGATCCCGGATATAGCTGGAATTGGGCATCGTGGATAAGGCGATGATGGAGGATTTGGTGGTGAAGTGCCGGATAGAAGGCTCCAAGGGTTGTCATTACTGCTACAAGGCCAACAGGGGGGGCGACGATCCATGCCAGACGCCAGCTTGTCGCCAGAACCGAGACACCGACCATCAGCGCTAATGCGATCGCATCCACGTTGAAACTGGCGGTCAGAATGTTGATCCAATACCCAAGGGCATTACCCACGGAAACGACGAAAAGGGCCAGGGCAGAAGGGACACCAAGCCGGACGGCCGAAGGAATAGAAATCCCGATCAGCGCATAAATCGGAACAATGAAGAGCAGTCCCACCAAGGCATGAATCAACCAAACGGGCCAACCCAGCACGACGACCCACTCAGCAATTATCGGGGGGGTAACGGGGGGGCCGGCAATGAACAGCAAGGCAATCCCAAGCCCAGTCACGGCAATGATCTCACGAAACTGGAAGCGGAAACTTCGTGCAATGATGGCTGCAAGGCTGAGGCCCACAAATACCATTGCTGTTACGACCGTGTAGTTTCGAATATTTGGGCCTACCAGGTAATCAAAGGCCTTGTACGTGATGATGCCGAAATAGCCCGTGGCAATTGATAGGCCAAGTAACCACCAAACTAGGCGCTTCACTGCTTGCTGGCGGATTTCTGATTGGCGAAGGTCGCTGCAGTATGTCTCACCGGAAACACCGACAGCTGACAACCCGTTCATCAATGAGAGTGATCCGAGAACGCAGCCGACCAGAGGCCAGCCAAGAATTGGAAAACCATACTGCTCGATGAATAGAAGCGAGGCAGCGCCACCAACATGGAAGACGATATAAACCGGGAGGAATGACGAGAAATCCGAACGCTCACCAGACATCAAGCTTGTCCGAGTTTGGTGCATTGGAATCAACATGCCGGAAACTATGGCTATCGGAGATACCACAGCCAGAAAGATTGACAGCTTCGTAGTTGCGGATAATGCGCCCGAAGTGGCAACGACGGTATCGATACCCAGGGCGCTCACTGCACCAAATAAAACGATTCCGTAAATACCAAGCAATGACTCCCATAACCCGGTTTGCCCAGGCTCGATACGAGAGCCAATCAGAGCTCCAACACCGGAGAGCGCAACGAAGGCGGTTAGACTTATGGCCACCGAGATTGCATCACCCAGGCCGGAAATGCTGATTAGCTTGAAGCTCACGATCTGATAGGCGAGGGCGGCGAACCCAGCAAAGAAGAACTGGAGCTTGTGCAGATCAGGAAATGAGGGTGCCCAGGACGAAAGGTGCACGCGAAGATGGTTCATGGATGGTACCGCCAATGATAAAATAGTAGGCACTATTCTATCAGCACAATGGCAGCTAATTTCCCGCTGGGAACGGTGGGAAAGAAAGGTTAGAGTGCGCGAATGTAGGCTTTGAACGAGGCAACAGAGTCGCGTATTCGTTGCCAGTCTATGGGACCAACTGGGCAAAGCTGTATTTGTTGGCTGTTAGCCCACCGCTCCCATTGGTCAGGATGATGAGATGGGCACGAAGGATCCGGGCAGGCAGAACCTGGTACCAGGTTACCCTCTGAAAGATCAACTTGTATGCCGCAATCGGTGCAGTGACCAACTGGCTCAAGACGCCACCCAATATCATTGAAAATTTCATCCTATGTCATAGAAACCCATCAGCGATGAGCGTACAACTTTCATATATCCATAACGGGTATGGTGCTGTCAAGCAAATTATCATATAGTATGCCATAAGATTAAGAAATATGGATTGTAAAACGATGGGTTCGCAGCCGACAAACGCCAGAAAACCTCTGGTTTGGATGCATAAAAGCGAGTATTACGCCGAGAAAATAATCTCCCTTGCCGGCTCCGATCATGTGGATACGGGACGGATATTACGCAGCCTTCGGATCCATCCAGCCTGGGGGGGTGGCGATCCGATACCGTTGCGGATACGGCTCTCTGCAAGTGCCAGTGATCCGCTTGCAAAGATAGCACTTCCGCGAGATGGCTCAGCATTCCTGTGCACAGCTCGAAAGGTGTCTCCGCGTGAAACTGAGTATGCAGTGTTTTGCCTGGTGGGTTACGCCATCATGGGTTACATCCGGCCGGGGGGGCAATCGGTCACGATGCACTGGCATGCCGAGAATCAGGAAGCTATTGACGCCCGATTGTTTGCGGCTCACCTGTCTGCGCGGATCCATGGTGGTTCAGCAAAGTCCTACCTTCCGCCAGCACACCACCTCAAGCTCGTTTAAGCAGAAAGGCCAGGCACTCTAAACAGTTCGGTTCTGGCCAATTTTCCTGCTGGTGAAAAGCTCCCCCCCGAATTAACAGTGCATGGCCTCCGAAGAGAGCCCCCCCAGAAAGCCCGCCGTTTGCGGGTTTTCGTCGTTTTCAGGCACAGAAAAATGTTGCAAAACAGGGCGTAAAGACCTATAATTAAATCATGAATTGAGCTGGCACCCGCCAGCGATAACAAGGCAGACGCCAACGCGAGGAAGACATCATGAGCCAGCAAATCGCCCTGTTCGATATCACAGAACCCGCCACAGTTACTTTTGGCACTCCCGACCTGGACACGTACGACTTCGTGGTTGTGTTTTTCTCTGGCGGCAAAGATTCCGTTGCGGCGGTCCTGGATCTGCTGGATCGGGGGGGTGTTCCCCCCCGGGACAAGATCGAGCTGCATCACCATCGCGTTGATGGGGGGGCGGAGGGCAGCGACCTGTTTGACTGGCCTGTAACGGATGCCTATGTCGCAGCCTTTGCGAAGGCGTTCGGTTTGAAGCTGTACTTCAGCTGGAAGGAAGGCGGGCTGGAAGGGGGGGAAATGCTGCGCAACAATGAGCTCACCAAGCCGGCCTGGTTCACCACGCCCGATGGCGAGCTGGTCAAAAGTGGCGGAGAGTCCGGCAAGTTGTACCCGGCTCAAGTTTCCGGCCGTGACTGCTTCACTCCAGAGCAGGTGGTGTTCCGCGTACGGAAAAATCGATATTGGCAGCAAGGTTATCACTGGTCAGACCCGTTTTTGCGGTAAGAGAACGCTCGTGATTACCGGCGAAAGAGCGCAGGAGAGCGCCGCCAGAGCCAAATACGAAACCTTCATGCCTCACCGTGCCGATCGCCGAAACGGCCGTCTGGCGCGTCATGTGGACCACTGGCGTTCGGTTCACAGCTGGGACGAAACCCGCGTGTGGGAGATCATCGAGAAGTACAAGGTTCGGGCCCACCCGGCTTATTTCCTTGGATTCGGTCGTTGCAGCTGTCAGTTCTGCATTTTCGGCTCCAAAGACCAGTGGGCCACCGTGCGTCACATCAGCCCGAAGCGCTTTGCCCGGATTGCCAATTATGAGCGGATGTTCAATCACACCATCCAGAACGGCAAGAGCGTTATCGAAATGGCCGACCAGGGCACTGTATATGCAGCAGCCACGCCAGAGCGCGCTGAGATCGCCTGAGCACTGAATACAGCCTGCCAATCATCATGGACACCTGGGAGCAACCCGCAGGCGCATACGGCGAGAACGCCGGCCCCCCATGTGAGGGCCGGCACTACGGCTTACCCAGAACGACAACGAATAACAGACGGGAGAAGCACCATGGCCATCCCAGTAACCTGCAGGCAGCTGAGGCATCAGATCGCCCGACGCAGTCTTGAGGCGAAGCCTGTGGCTGAGCCGTTACTGAGCGGCCAGGCTCCGCCTGGCCGTGAAGGAAGGCCGGAGGCCGCCGCAAGGGCCAAAGGCCCGCACGACTCCCCCCGCGAGGCGCTGGCCCGTACCGCCAGCCCAGATCGCACCACGAAGCCCCCCCGCGCATTCTCCCCCCCATTCAAAGAATCATTTTTTCGTAGGAGTGGCTTTGAGCTTGGAGGTCGGTGCAGACAGACCTGCCATCATCTTCTCAATCATATCGCGCTGATAAGAAATCGTACGCCTGGCCCGGGTCAAACCGGTATACAGGGTGCTGATCATGGTGCCACGGTTTACAACATCACCGTAATGCCCATAACGCACATCCGATGTAATGAGCACGTGGTCGTATTCCCGATTCTTGGCATGCTCGACGAGACCTACACCCACAGCTCGTTCGCGGTGATCAGACGCCGTAGCAACAGCTTTTGTCATGGACTGATTGAAATGCGTTGAGGTAAATCCCCCCCGCGCAAAGAGATTCTCCAATGCGAGAATGGCTGAGCCAGCTTGTCGCCGGAGGTTATCCCAGGAGCGATGGTTAATGAGCATTGGGTGGGTAATGAATTCGGAGCTGTCCTTAAAGAGCCTCTCGGCATCGGCGATTAGCAGCTGCAGATCGCCGGCATGGCCGGTGTAGAAGAATGGTATGTCGGCAGCAGCCAGTCGCTGAATGGTTGTAGCCACGGTCCAGATATAACCGGTCAGAATGATCCGAGTACCTTTCCGTCCAACAAAATCCTCAAGGGTGTCTTGATCAAGCCGTTCGTAACGTAGCTCGTTGAGCTTGGTTTGTGGATTCCCTACAAATTCCGTGGTTGGCGCCTGAGGATGATGGATAAGCACATCGTTCAAGAGGTTGCCAACCTGCCTATCTGTCCGCACCGATTGGCGGAATTGGCGAGCCCGGATGTGATTTGCTCTGCGGGGGGGCGCAAAATTTTCACCAAAATACTGAAAGCGGTCACCAAGCGATATAACAGCGGCTGGACTCGCATCAAGAATGGACAACATAGTGGGCGGAATATCGTGCGCTTCGTCGATGAGTATGTGGGAAGCCATCCGCTTTGGTACCGGAATTCGATGGAGATTTAGCCACTTCATAATGTGGTAACCCCCCCTCACCGGCAGGGCATTGCTCGGTGTCGGATCACCTAAGGTAGCCCCCCCCACAGCTTCTCTGCGAGCCCAACGAGAACGCTGGCCTCCATGGGAGAGATGGTCGTGCGCAGACTGCGAGGCAATAGGGAGTCCGAGAAAGTTTCGTGTCGCCGGTAGCAAAACTGACGGACGATGGACGTAGCTGCTTGCGCAACCTGGACCGGGGGGGACAGCGAGCCGACTGATTGGTAGCCCATTAGGGTTGCGATCTGTGTATGCGAAAGGGAATAGCCCGCACGAAACCGGGTGCCGAGGTTCCCTTGAGGTAGATTATTAGCCTGCACATAAAGTCGACGGGACAGCTCTGCAAATGTGATCCCGGAGAACCCGGGTACACGACGCTTCAACGCTTCCAGCTGCAATGGTGTCTGAGCCAACAATAAAGTCGTTCTGGGATTGAGGATGTTGGATAACAAGCTGGTGAAGGTTGTCTTTCCTGTTCCCGAGAAGCCCTCAATGCAGAGCGATTCATCGCGTTCCGCAGCCACAATCCGAAGACTCCGTTCATGCTCGCTGGTTACCCTCCATTGGGTTCCGGTACCAGGAATCTCGGCCTCATATAGCGTCGGTGGCTGACTAATATCATCAAGCTCAGCGAATAATCCATGAACCCTCCCATTATGAACCAGAAGCTCCAGATCCATTTCATGCAGGACAGCAGTTGCCGCCTCGCGGGCCTCTACGGGATTCTTGGAGAGTTGAGATTTGAGCTGGTTGTAAACTCGGCCGGCAGCTGACAGGGCCGAAGTCGACCAGTGTTGCTGGTGCAGGGAGGCCAAAAGAAGAATAGCGACAGCATCATCGAATGATAGGGATATCTCATCCGGTTTCTTGATGAACCGTAGGAGCCTGTTGTGGTCGATTGGTAGAGACATCAATGACTCCCCCCCCGCGAGTTCTGGTTGGTTGCTCAATAAGTCGACAACGGCATCGGTGCCGGTTTGGAATCAGACTCATTAAAAGTCAGTCTGTGCCAGAGATTCTGCGGTGTGGGATGCTCAGTAATGATAAGCATATCTCTGTGTAGGGGGGGCACCCTGCGAGTCATGGCCTGGCGAATGGTGTCAATGATCATCGCCTGTTGATTCAAAGCCTGGCCATGGGACACATTGATGACAAGCCAATTCCGAGCAGCAAAATACATTTCCCGTATGCGGTCATCGTGATGATCGTCAAGGCTTTTGCCGTGATGGGTCCAGCCCTGAATTTCCACGGAGATAAGGTACCGGGGGGGAAAACTTAGATCAGCTCTGTACCGATTCTCAGAAAATGGCATTAGCTCTCTAACAAGCTCGCCACCCTGCTTCCAGCATCCGAATTCACGCAGCAGCGCAACATTCAGAGCTTCCTCTCCTTCAGAACCAAGTTGCCTTACTACGGATGCCAGTTGGCGAGCTGCAGGAGCACCCTTGTGCTTCTTTGTCCTGGCCTGCTTCTGTGCAGATTCCAGGGCATGCTCAAGCTGCGCCGATACTCGAGGTGAGATCGACTGCTGTTTCTGGAGCTGCTTCAGTTGGGCTTGGTTTTTGATATGCACGATTATTCGAACTTTATTGCGTCGAAAGATGCTCTCGAAAAGGTGTATACTTGTCAACAGTATATACTATGCGAAAACCGAGGTTTTACGATGTCCACATTCCCTTCGTTCTGGCCGCGCATTGAAAATGAGAGTTGGAAACTTCGATTGTTACGAAACGGCGATCGCTGGCTGAGTTTGTTGCAGCATGTAGGTGAGGGGGGGGTATCGGACCCGAATATTGAAGTCAGCTTATTCCGGATGGGCTTCCAAAAAGGATCGTCTGGTCGCTACTTCTTGCCGGCGCTCTTGAGCGAGTCACAGTCAAAGGCCATCTGCCGGATTTTTGGTGCGGAAATGGACGTGCTGGACCCTCAGAATGTCGTTTATCTGGAGGGGGGGGCGGAGCGAGTTGAGCCCGCTATCCCTTTTGAACTCCGTGACGGCATAGCCTGGTGGTGGGCCAACAATCGAAAGGCCTTGATCAACGAAATCCGCCTCTCGATTGCGACCGGCCAAAGCGATGAGTACCAGCTTTGGCGAGAAAAGCTGACGGAAGAACAGTGGCGAAATCCTGACCGTCTCAAAGGGTGGGTAGATGAGGCCCTGAGCGGAGAGGTTTCCCCCCCTGTAACGGAACCAATACTTGGGCTTGGCCTTGCCCACGCACAGAGGCCATACACTGACGGACTTCCTTCGGACCTGCAGGAATGGGCAGATCGGCTGGCAGATTTCCGTGGTGATTCGCCAGAACTTGAGCCGGTTGATGCGATCAGATCGGTAATACCGGATTCAAAGCCGGATCAACGCCCCCCCAGAGTAGGTGAGCGCATTCAGTGGACCACTGAGACTGGAAGCCATGAGTCGGGGGGGGTGGTAACCACGCTTTCAAGTGAGGACCGTGAAGTATTGTGGGCCGTCCCGGATAAGCCGACCTACATTGAGGGCATTGTGGTCCCGTCACGTCAGCGGGTGCACGTTACCCAGTTGGCCGGGTACAAGGCACCGGACCACACCTATCTGGAGACAAAGGCCTATATTGCCCCCCCATCCAGCCAGAGCAAATGGGTTAAGCATGAGGTCACCGTTGACGATATCGACAATGATGAGATTCGGAACTTCCAATCTAATGGCTACCTGAACGACGCAGCTCGCCGAATGATACGTGGCTTGTATAAGTCCGGAAAGCTGGGGGGGGAGTGCACCCTTTATCAGCCAGGGCTCCGTATATCTCTGCCAGTCAGTTTGTTTCTCACTGGCCATTCATGCAGTCGGTTCTCAATGTCGACATGATGGGTGAGACCCCCCAGAAGTCCACGATGCTCGCGCCTTTACTCGGGATATGTTGTTGGCGGAATTCAACGAAGCGCAGCCGGAGTGGCCTGAAGGTGTTGAACCCATGCTGGCGGTTATTCCGGTCTCACAGAGTAATCCTGTTCCCGGCTCCATGATGACGAGTACAGAGGTCCAGGAGCGGCTGGACAAGGAAACTGTTTTCGGCATTGGCTTCCATCCGCAATTTATTCAGAAGCTTGATGATTGGATTTCAGATTTGTTCGATGAGATCCCCCCCGAGGTAGCGCTACCATTTACAAACAGGCGCTGAAATCATTTATCCAGCCCCCCCTAACCCAATCGCAGATCAGCCTTTCCAACCATATTCCGGGAGCAGACTACATCCCGGTGAGAAGCTTCGCATTGAGATGGGGGGGCAGGCCGAACGCGATGAGTTCAGTGAAATCGTGCGGAGACTGTCTGGCGGACAACTGTTTGCAACCGCAGAGGAAGCACAGGCAGCTTTGCGCGATCGCTTCATGCTGGGCAAGGGTGCGCCCCCCCAGGAAATACTGGCTGACAACCAGGAAATTTATACCTCATTGGCCGAGCTATCTGGACAGTCTCTGCAATATCTGGATCGGCTGAAACACCCACTTTGCTTGCTACTTGATGAGTTGGTTAAAGCCGGCGGTGCGCCGTCTATGACTAAACCAGAGCTCTTCGCATGCATGGGCATCAATCTCAAACAATTGCCCGTGTTGACCGGGCAGCTCGGCGCATTAGCGGCCTGGAACTGCCCCCCCTATTTGAATCCAATACCTTCATGGCCGAACAGGCGAACGGGGGGGAAAGGACCATAGGTGAAGCGTCCTGCGGAATCCTTCGCAATCTGGATGGAGAGAGAGCTTTCTCCTTTGGTTCGTTGATCTCGAATCTTGATGAACACGCAAGGGGGGGCGGCCCGTACATGCAGCGAATGGCGCTAATGACGGACGACGCCAACTCAGTGTTTACGCGTCAGGTATCGGGCTTCTGGTTGAGCTGAATGCCATGAAGCGCTTGCCCCCCCTCACTTCGGAGGTGGTCAACACGGTACTTAAAGAAAGCCACCTGAATGAGCTGGAACCTCTTTGGTTCGGAGGTTCAGCGAAAACACGCGGGCAAGATTTCGGCTTCAACATTAAGCGTGGTGTGACTGAGGCGGGAATGATCCCAGCCAGTAGCCTTGCGGAGATCACTGATCAACAAGCGGTGGTGAAAGCGGCAATGGAGTCAGCTGGAAAAGCTCAGCTGGGCGTCATACATAAAGCTGATCAACGCTGGGACCGAGACCAGGATGCCGAAAATCTGGTCCGAGCTGCCATCAAGGTTTTGGTAGCCGGCAACAAGGTGCTCAAGAACCTGGCGAACTCCGATCGAGTGGAGACTGGTCTTTTAGGAACGCTGAAGGAAACCCGGCCGGAAATGCTGGTGGTCATTGCAAAGAATCGGGGGGGTCGGTCCATTGCATGGAAAGCGTATCCGGTTACTCAGAAGGAGCTGGTCGAAGCCAATTACGACAGAACCGCCGCTGCAGAAATGGTCATCTATAAGGCAAAGGAGCGCAACGGAAGGGGGGGATGGGTACCCAGTGTTCTCGATATGCTTTCGATTACCCGGCCTGAAGCCCTGGCCTATCTTAATGAGACCAAAGATCAGGAAGAGCGAAGCGCCAAGCTTGAGGCCGTCAAGGAAACCAATAAACGCGGAGCCAGGCAGAGTCGCGGCGTTGTTGCCGGGTTATCCGCTAAAGATCTTCGGGGGGGAAAGGCGTCCGATGTCATTGCAAATCTGACAAACGCCACGCTGGCGGACCAGGCCAAAGTTGTTAGCAAAACTAAGCTTTGGGAGGCCCCCCCAGACTGGGCTACCCTGCGTTCGCCGGAGGATGGCAGCACGGCAATGGAGCCAGTCGTAGCAGCGTGGTTTGCCGAAGTCCGGAAAAAAAACTCCCAGGTAAACCGCCAGCAAACATTGAAGGGCTGAACGTTCTCTTTGCGCAAACCATGCTCGCACTTCGAGATGGTATCTCTACAGTTCGTACAATGGACCAGCTTGAAGAGTTCATACAGACGGATTTTCTGCCTCAGCTACAAACAGTCATCCGGGAATGTGATCAGTATAGTGTGACTCCCAAGGCCATTATTGGCGACTTTTCTTGGGCGCCAGACTATATCCTGAATACGGTTATGCAGAAAGCAAACCGACTGTCGTATAAGAATACCGTCTGGCCAAACTCTATTGGAAACAGCAGGGCCGCCGCGAAGCAACAGAGCGGGATGAAACAGGCGCAATGCCTATGCTGACTCGACTGGAAAGAATTGGAGGGGGGGATGATTACCGAAAGGGTTTCGATATCGACGAGGAAACCCTGATCAAAACTTTTGGATTCTCTGGTGTTGAGTATGGGGGGGAGTCCATGCCCCCCCAAAAGGAGCGAACCGAATATCTGAACTATGCCTACGACGGCTTTATGGACCTATCCCGTGCGCTTGGGGGGGTGTCTCCCCCCCAAACTTTGAGCTTGGGCGGAACACTCGGGTTGGCTTTTGGTTCCCGAGGGCGGGGGGGCGGCCGTAATCCAGCTTTGGCTCATTTTGAACCCGGTAACAATGCGATCAACCTGACGCGGATGCGCGGCGCCGGCTCTATGGCCCATGAGTTCGGGCATGCGTTGGCAAACTATTTTGCTCGCCAGGTTACCGGGGGGGCCGCTCGCGGCCCGGGTGATCTCTCAGAGACAGTAAGTGCTGGCGGTAAAATAGCGGAACTCAACGCTGAGAAACTTGGAGGCCTTAGGAAAGAAGTGTACGACAGCTTCTCCCTGATTATGGGTACGCTCAAGTATGAGTCGAAGAACATGGCTGAAGCCGAGCTGCCAGGGTTCGATGATTTCGTCGAGTCCTACAAGCTTCGCAACACAACTTTCCTGCAGGGAGCAAAGCAGGCGGACGGACGAAAGAAGGAACCTTATTGGAGCACCCCCCCAGCTGAATTATTTGCTCGCGCTTTTGAGACCTGGGTAAATGAGGCCCTGAAATCTAAGGATCCGACATACCGTAATGACTTCCTGGTTCGCCCCCCCGACAAGCTCAAAGCATGGGGGGGGAAGTCGGCAGAACAGCAGGATCAGGAAAGCAAAACTGCAGGATCCAGAGCAACACACCGGGCTCAGCTGTATCCGTCTGGCACACACCTATTAAGGGTGAGCAAAGCGTTCCGGAATTTATTCGATACCGTTTTGGAGGGTACAAAGACAGTACGCCATGAGCACCTTGGCGATGTTGAAATGCCGTATCTGTACTCTCATGACGTGGGGGGATTCAGCGCCTTTCTGCAGAAGACATGCGCCCTCTAGCACAGTGCGTTCTGGGCGAGGTAGCACGCATGTGCGGAGACCAGGTTGATGTGCTCTGGAAGAAGGAACTCCGAGATAGCGAAGGGCACGACGCTGCCGCCCGCTTCTCTGTCATTGAAGGGACACCCGATGCACCTGGTCGCGGTATCCGTGGGCTCATTGAAATTGCCTACAATGCAAACCTGACGGCTGTGTACCACGAGGCGTTCCACTATGCTCAGGAGATCCTGTTTACCGAAGACGAACGAGCACGACTTGACCGTGATTTTCAGCCTGGGACAGAACTGCACGAGCGTTGATTCGCTGCCTCATGAATCAGGGCAAAAGTCATCTGATTGAGCACTGCTCCCATCCCCCCCGGGAAGCTCAGGCTTACGCATACCAGGAATGGGTTAAAGGGAATCTGGATCTGCGAATTGAGGAAGAGCCTCGGTCTTTGTTCGGACAGCTCAAGAACTTCTTCGGCAAACTTTTTGGTGTTGGGAGAGAGGTTGGGTTCACAACACCTGAAAGCCTGTTCCAAGCCTTCTATGACGGCAGGCTGGCAGCCCGAGCGAATCTATATGAGGCTCAGGCAGAAGCTGAGACTATGGCCGAACAGCAGGCGATGAAAGGGGGGGAAGATGACACCGATAGGATGCCATCAAGCTCTACTTCGTCGGCGCCGGCCGAGGAAGATCTCGCCGAGGACCACACGGAAACGTTGAAGACAACCTGAAAGTTCGGGCTTCCGAACAATCGGCGCGACGATGAATTATTGGGCCCACAAGCTGGTATTGTAGGCGGGTCGATAGAGTAGAGCAGAGTGATGAAACAGACCAGCAAGCCGAGATTTTTGTGGGTTGATAACCGAAAACAGCTGATGCAAAGCATCGTCCTTTGTATTCGGTTTCCTTTGCTCGACCCATTGAGTCGACATCAAGGCCCAAGATTTACAGCACAACTCCGTAAGATGATCGAACGCCGGGTTGCAAAGGTCACCGAAGATACAACGGTGTTTTGGTCAGACTCATGCGTGATCGTGCCAGTCGCAAAATCTGTCAGTCGCTCCATGCTGGATACGATGCTTGAGGGACTATACGAGCGTTTGATTGCCCCCCCGTTCGTCATTCAGCAAGGCAAGGACCGGATTGGGCCAACGGATTGGTACCTGACTCCATTTATTGGAGTGAAGTTCCCACCTCACTTGGATTATGACGACGCGATTCGGTGCTCAAAGGCAGCAGCCTATAGAGCAACAGCGGAAGACATGGCTACTGCATGCCTCTATGATCCCTTGCTGGAATCGCAGGAAGCGATGGAACTCCTTCAGCATCAATTTTTGCTAAAGGCAATTCGGGAAGAGAGGCTCGGTTTCCACTACCAACCTCAGATCGAAATGGAAACAGGAATCCTGCGCGGCTTTGAAGTGCTCATCCGGCCGGCGCCAACCAGAGATCCACGCCTGGCCTCAATGTCAGCAAAACAAATGATCAATCTGGCTGCTGAATCCAATCTTTTGATTCCATTGACGGAATTTGTCGTGCGCTCTGCACTTCGGACTGCCGAACAGTGGAGTGCCTTAACCCAAGGCACTTTCCGGCTTTCGATCAATATTGATCCCTATACTCTCTTGGCCGGATGGGAAAGACTCAAAGAGATCTTGATGGGCTCACCATTTCGGCATTCCCTGGTTATTGAGATCACCGAGATTGCCCGAGGTGGTAGTAGTTACGATATGGGTGGCCTCAAAGACAGGTTAAGGCAGCTTCAGATGATGGACATCGAGGTATCCATAGACGACTTCGGTTCTGGTCTTGCCAACCTGGATCGGATAGCTGAACTTCCGTTTGATGAGCTGAAGCTAGACAGACAAATTGTTCAGCGAGCCCCCCCAACGAACTCTATTGATGCAGCCGTTGTTCAGGCGGTTGTTGCCACGAATCAAATGAAAGGTTGTCGAGTGGTTGCCGAGGGAATAGAAACACCTGAGCAGTGGGACTTCTGCAAATCGATCGGGTGCGATATTGGCCAGGGCTACCTTCTTGGTAGGCCCCCCCAGCCGGATACCAGGCTCTTCAGATTCTCCAGCGTCAAGTGCAACGAGAACATAGAGCCTGGGAGTCCGTTGATGCTTGGATGGCCGAGCAAAAAAAATTTAAGACCTTATGTTCAGAATATTGTAGTGCACGCGAAAATTTAGGGAGTGAGCTATATGTCCGTTCAATCGCTGTTTGCCACGATCAATGAGGCAGCTAAAACCGAAGAATACGAAGAGGATCTGGATGATCTCGCAGAACTGTCCGAGCCGGATCAACCCACTGCGGAGCAGAAAGACGAGGAAAGCTCCGCCACGTCGCCGCAAGAATTCTCCGAGTCTGTGGCCGTCGCACCATATCGCCCGGTCATCATTGGTAAAGACGCAGAATTGCTGACAGTAAACTCAGATTCAGGCGCCATCGAACCAAAGCCTGGCTCTGAAATTGCCGTAATCGGACTAAAAGACCAACTCGACGCCTACGTGCTAGTTCCAGGAGCGAACTTTGCTCGCCAGCTGTCGTGGGATCCTGCGTCCAACAAGATTCGCGAGCAGAGAGAAGGAAAGCAGATCTCAATTGCGCCAGCAAATGATGCAGAAATTGATTTCAGTAAGCTGACTATCGTAAAGCCTGCCGACAACCTAGACCGGGTCAAGCGTATTACTGCAATGCCGAAAGAGCCCGAGGTGCAAGACGATCCTACGCCAAAGAAGGCAGAGCAGGTATCGGATGACGAGCCTGGCCCGATCCCCCCCGAACTGAATAATGACGACGACGCGACGGAAGATTCTGTCGACACTGCAAACCGTCAAGGGGGGGCTGCAGGATTTCCACCAGAGATGGATCCCGGGCACGCAGGGCCCACCGGAATGACTCGGCGGGGGGGGAACTACTAAGCCAATATGGGCCCGGAGGCGCAGTTGCCATGGGGGGGCTTATTGGTGGTGCAATTGATGGCACCATGTACGCGGCCGATCGTACTGTGCGTCTTGCAGGTAAACTGACCAGTGATGGGGGGGTTAAGGGAACCATTAAGACCTGCCAAGAGGTGATCGATCAGCTCAAAGCGCGTTCCCAGCGGCTTAACGAAGTGACTCAGGCGAACCAGTCCAAGATTACGGATCTTAATCTGAAATCCGGTCCGTCTTTGGCAGATCTGGACGGCCCCCCCGGAGAACTGTCGTCGGTGGTGAACAAAGTTGTTGATGGCTCGGACATGCAAGAGCGGGTTAGTGAGCTGCAGATTGCTGATACCAGCAGTCAGGCGTGGCTATCTAACATTAAGGAAGGGTTTGGCAAAGCCTTTAACAGTCAGCTAGACATTGTCCACAAGGCTATGAACCTGGATGACATCAATGCCCCCCCGAGTTCTCCTGAGGAATTCGATGCAGCACTGGCTGAGCTGCCTGATGAGCACCGTGAGGCGGTAACTGGCGCCATTGATAAGATGAAGAAGAACTGCGAAAAACTGGGCGAGCAGCTGGGCGATTGGCTGAACGACAAGAAAGGCAGTAAGTTCAGTACGATGACGCTGGAAGACCGGAAAGAAGCTGTCGAAACCATTGAAGAGTGGACACAAGACCCATCGAAGCTCGCAGATCCGAAGTACAAGGATCTTATTGACAACCTTGGAACGGAAGGAAAGACCTTCAAAGACCAAATTTCCGGTGTCTTCGATGGCTTGCGTTCCATGATTGACCGGATTATGACCAAGCTGAAAACGTTGATAGGCGTGCAGGAACAAGCACACGAAGTTCACCAGGAAGAAAGCCAGAATACCGGCATGCGAATGGGCTAAGGACCGGAGATTGGATGTGGCAAAAATTGATAGCGGCATGCTGAAAGAACGATTTGATAGAGCGTCCGACATTTACTGGAACAGAAACCGCGTTCCTGGTGGGTTTTCAGGAAGGACAGCCCTTTTGCTTGCTAACGATGTAAGTGAGTCTTCACCTGAGCATGCGGTTACCACCAATATGTTTCGAGGTGGTCTTGGCTCCCAGGATGAGGTGGGCGGCCGTCGCTTGGTAAATGCTGTCAAAGAGGATCGCGACAGTATTCTTGCCAGTCCGGCACCCTGGATTGCAATCACAGCACCAAAAGGCGATCTGTTAAATTCGCTTCCCCCCCATCCGCTTGCTGCTGATAAGAGCCCCCCCGAGGCTCTATTGCCACACACCAATACATGGCTCAATCGCTGTACTTGGCTACGGTATTCCGACTCAATCAACTGAGAGACTGGACGGAGGCGCACTATCCAGAATGGCTCGACGAAAACGGAAATATCAGCCCGTACTCAATGGCAGAACCGCTTGAAGACGCCGATGCTGACCAGCAAAGACATTGGTTGCTCGCAGAACTGAGCTTTCTAAGAGACCTGGAAAAACATGGGCAGCTCTTTATAGACCACCACTCGTCTGGTAGGGGGGGAGCTTTCGTGTTCTCCGGTATCGGAGACAACCTTCAGCTCTCAGATCATCCGACGAGCGCCCAGATTAATTATTGGCAGCGCACAAGTGCTGGAGAGGCTGAACTCTTTCGGACCCCCCGGTACCGGGTGGAAACTCCGGAAATGATCAAAGACTCTATACCCAGCAAACTCAGGTTTTGGCTTGGCTGGCGGATTTGAAGAAGATTTCCATGGAGCAGGCGTTGTATCAAGATTCGGACAACTCCGAGCGCAACCTTTTGCTCTTCCGTAGTGATTGGGTTACCGCTGAGCGGGTTCTTCTTCTTGATCGGTTGCTAACACGGTATGTAGTCGACGGAGGACTGAGGAAAGATGTTGATTGTTACACGGGGGGGATGCGTGGAGACAGCGAGATGTCCAGTTCGCCACAATCGATCGCTGAGCCCTCTACAATTAAGGCGGTGATTGAAGCCGGATTGGCCCAGGCCAACGTCGTATTGCAACACCTTGGACGACACGTTAAAGGTAAACCGGCAACGGACCTAGCCTATCATTATCTGTTAAGTGAAAGGCAGGGGGGGGTAACCTCCATCGTTCCTGTGAGAAATGCCGTTACCCAGGTGGAGAGGTTTGGGCTGTCGGTGAACCCAAACCGCATTGAGGCAGGTCTGGCGCAAAAGTTATCTGAGATTACGGTCTCACGCAACAAACTTACATTGAACCGTGGTTATCAGCCTTGGTCTCAGGCTGAGATTAGAAAAGTCGCAGTTGAGCAAGGGCATCTCAGTAATGCAGTAGGTAAGGAAATCGGATTAACGGTAACCGATAAGATTCGGAAACAGGAAGAGCTTATCCATAATGTTCAACGGACTTCGATCGAACAGACGAAAGAGCTAGAAAAACTGAACGCATCCATTCAGGATCTCAGACTGCGGGAGCAAGAGATTCGGAACTACGCTCAGCGCATGGAGCAGTGGTCCGAATCAGCAAAGAGCCAGAATCAACAGCTACGACGTGAGATTTTTGAGAAGCGCGTAATGATTGGTCTGCTATCCGATATGCTTACCGAGTCTCGCCTCCTATTTAATCAACAGGCCGCTGACTTCATGGGGGGGGAGAAAATCTCCCAGAGCCCGGAGAAGAGTCACTTGGCCGAAGTGTTGCTGCAAGAGGGCTTCGATGTGGACCCAAACTCGATGTTGATTACAGGAATGCCTACTTCTGAAGAATCATTTGGGCGAATGGAGAGCCAGAGAGAGCAGCAAGTTGAACAAGTGCTGGCGATGGCTGCGCAGGCTGGCTCAATATCCCAGGACTTCGCCAAAGGAGCCATTGGGGGGGCTACCAAGAGCATGATGGATGATTTGATGATCGGTAAGAAGAAGCCTGGCTTTTTCCGTTCGCTGTTCACGGGTGACGACGAATCGGATTCCAGTAGAGCTACACCAAGGTTTATGTGAACAGAAAAGGGCGCATCTAATCGGCGCCCTTTTGCTAGCGGTCGAAATAGGTGACCGTCAATGTGACTCTTTGACGTTCGCAATGTAGCCGCGAGGCGGAATGCCATCTTCAATCACGAGCCTGCCTTCCGTATTTTCATAGATGATCAATGGCGTTTCCGGAATCGCCATAGTCATAACGGCAGTATTCTTGACGACATCGGGAATAAACTCCCGGAAATCGTTGCCAGCTTGCTCCAACTCGGCATAAAGCATATCGGCCTGACCATGAGTACGCATGACGCGACCGAGGGCGGTGAGCGCCGCCATATCTTCTCCCCCCGCCTGACCAGATCAATCAGGTGAGCGCTGACAGCAATACCCGAAGTTTGGCTGGGCAGCACCACAGAGGGGGGGATCCAGTGCACGGTGACCTGACCAGCCAGCACATCCGCAGCTAATTGCTGATAATAGTTGTGGCACGCCGGACAGTTGGGGGGGTCGAAGAATACATACAAATGGCGAGAGCCCTGGCCCTGGCTAACGGCCGGCAAAGCACGAACCAGGTTGAGAAACGCTTTCTGCTGACCCTCAGGTTCCTGGATTACTCGAACGGCTTCGATATCAGTGTCGTTGTTCCGGGCATCTTTGATTAGCTGCGTAAATTCTTTCTCATTGGGCAAAAGGGACATCCGATCCGCCTGCGCAACCGGAGTAGCCGCTTTTGGTTCATTGGCCAAATTGACTGGGTCTGGCTCGGCATATTCCGTCACCCTTTCCGTACCCAGTACGGGCTGCGGAATTGAAGCGGTAGACTGCGTTGGCACAGGGGGGGGTGGAGGCAGCTCAACGTTTGTCCTTGGAAGCTGGGGGGGCGCAACCGGTGCTGTGGTCGCCGGCTCAACCTTAGGAGCTTCTACAGCGGCTTGAGCTGGCGGAGCAATACTCTTCTGTTGACCGCGAAGCATCGCAAGCAGTGCTTCCTTATCCTGGCGCGGGGGGGCCGAAATATCAAGAGATGGATTGCCTGTTGGATAGGTTATTTGCCCACCCGGAACGGCGGTTGCCTGAAGCTTTGGCAGCACAAAGCCTGAGAGGACGGTCTGACCATCCGAGAGCACATAAACCGACTGCATGTTCATCACACCGGGAATCTGGATAAACACCTCAGTTGTGCCGGCAGGGCCATCTTTTTGCCCGAGAATGGCTACCTGAGGCAAGTGGGAAAGAACCGCTTCTGCCGCAGAGCCGGGCCTATATTCCTCGCTGGACGCGAAGCCATCTGTTTGGCTGGAGGGCGACGAAAAGTGTAGATATCCAAGTAAGGGGGGGATCGTAACACCTACCGCCAGTCCCGCTGCTTGCAGAGCCAATTCTGCAAAGGGCTTTTTCTGCACGTTATCTCTCCAATCTCAAGTTATCACATGGGATATACTTTAACACACAAACTTTGGGAAATTTAGTGATGAACCGGGTCACCTTTGGAGGATGGTGCAAGACGGTACAAGGCCAAATTTGGGGGGGTTGTGTCAGGGGGGGTAAAATGGCCACTAAACATCACCGGACCCATGCCTGAAAGGTTGTTGAATTAAGGAAGCATCCAGGAATGACTGAGAAAAAAGCGCCACCCAAACCGGCCCTGCGGCCGTCGACTCAACAAGGACGGCCGGCGCCACAGAAGAAATCTGAAGGGGGGCGCGCCCGACGAAACCTGCAGCCCAGCCGAATGGCAAGCAGAGCCTTCATGGCGCCGAGGCCGTTGCAGCGCTCGTGGTTGTTAGCACGAATTTTTCGCGCTTCAAGAATTGGATGATCCTGCTTTTGGTTGCCGTAACTCTGTTCTCGTTGGCATGGAACTCGGTTCAGTTCGCAACTCAGCCAGAGCCGAAGCTTTTGGGAATGACATCGGATGGTCGAATCCAGGAGCTGCCACTGCTGGATGCGCCAATTGATAGCAGATCCGTCATTATCGAGTGGGCGGGGGGGAGAAACATACCGAAGCTGTATGACTTCAACTATGTCAATTACCGAGGACAGCTGAATAAGTCCCTGGAATTCACGGCGCAGAACACACTCCTCAGCTTCCAGCGAATGCTGGATCAGTCCGGAATTTTGCCCAAAGTGAGAGATGAGTTTCTTATTCTGCGTGCAGTGGTTGAAAACGAGCCAGTTGTCCTTGGGGGGGAAGACGTAATCAAAGGCGTGCGCGTTTGGCTTGTAGAGCTGCCAATCAATCTCATCTATGACTCGGGTGCGACTGAAGCGGACAACAAGCGTCGCCGGCAAATCACACAAAAGATCATTTTCCGTGCATGGATAGCGCGGGCCAGCCCTCTTGAGTATGACGGCGGCCTAATGCTTGCCAAGTTCGTTGTTCAGCCGAGAAAGGATTAAGTGATGAGACACCAATTATTCATGTTGGCACTCTGGTTGCCCGTCATTGCTTTTGTGCCTGCTGCCACGGCCAATGATGCTTCTGCGGCTGATAGAGACGCGGTTGCTGTAAGAGAGCCGACAGTCATTGATCTAAGGGAGTTGCCGTCGGACCTTGATGCGCTATTCCCGATCACGCCGAAGGAGAGAGTGCTGATACGGGAGCGCCAGCTCAGAGACCAGAATGCTACTTACCAGCCTCTCAGAGAAGTCACGCCCATCAGAAACATGGACCGAATGTCGAAGCAGGCTGAAATTATCCCCCCCGAAATCTATGTAACGCCAGACTATCCGACATCGGTTGTCTTTACGGACCTAATGGGGGGGAATCCCTGGCCGATACAGTTCATAGGTCAAACGGGAAGTCTCGCAGACGTAGAGCAGCCAGAAGGCTCGGTCAGTAGTTTTGTGCTGCACGCCAAGAATGGTGCCGGAAAGAAGAGCCTTGCAGTCTACCTGAAGGATATGTTGATCCCGGTGACAATTACAGTGGTGGGGGGGCAGAACGATAAATACCATGCGCTCAAGCACATCCGGATTGAAGAGCGAGGCCCGATCTCCAAGCAAGAGAACGCCACGGCCACAAGCAACCTGTCTCGCCAGGTTGCATCCTCTGTTGAAACTGCATCGGGAATTTCGCTCGACGATGTAATCAATAAGCTCGCCTACAAGGTGACCCCCCCGGAAGGGTTTGCGAAGATCAAGGTGAATGATCCGCTGTTGATGCCTGGATTGACCGACAGGATCCCGAAACCATGTATGTAATGACAGATTACACGATCGTATCACCAGCACCGATTAATGGCGGTCGCTCAGTGATGGCGTTACAAGATGGTGTGCGGGTCTATGTTATTCCGCGGATTAACCCAGTGATGGCATTGGATAAGAGCGGACAACGCATCTACTTAGCCTTTCAGGAGTGACGCAAGCCATGAGCGATAGCATGAGCACTAAAGAGTTTCTTTTATCGAAGGAGTCGCGCCCACTGCTGATTGGCATTTTGGTACTTCTTCTTTTCTTTGGCGGCATCTTCTACTGGGCAATATCTTCTCTGTTCAGCTCTCCAGAACGCCCGGACCCGGACTCGCTGGCAACTGGAGGTGGTAGCACTATTGAGGCCCCCCCGCGAAAAGAGCAGGGTGGCTCATCAAATCTGACTTCGGATTCCTTAAATGATGAGGCGCAACAAGCTGCAAGAGATTACAACGAGCTAACAGCGTCTGACGACTCGCTGCACCCTGTACCGCTGTTTGATGATGTAGCTTACATCCCGATTGGCGACAACGACGATGAGACTGATCAGAATAGTGCTTTGGAATTGCCATCAGGCATTCCGGAGCAACGATACACTTACACACCACCTGCAATCCCAGAGGGAGCAACAAGCAACAGAAGCCGGGATCTTGAGCGAGAGCGCAGAGAGCGGGAGGCTCGACTCAAAGCCCGTGAGGATGCGGCACGAGCAATCATGCAGACTTACGATGCCGCGCCTGCAATCGCGAGCTTCACAATGAAACCCCCCCTGAAAACTGGGGGGGAAGCTGATGCCCAGGGTGATCTGAGCCGTGTGGGGGGGGTTGATGGAAATAATGGCGGTCGTCCGTCGTTTGTTGAGGGGGGGAATGAAAATGCCGCAGAAGGGCAGTGCAAGGCGCCGCTGGTTAAAGGTGGGCAAATTGCCTATGCCAACAACGACATTGCGCTAAACACAGACTTTGCAGGCCCTGTCCGCGCAACATTTCTTGGTGGCGAGCTTAACGGCTGGACCGGCATGGGGGGGACATTTGAGCTGAATGAGTTTGGCGCAAAAATGAAGCCAATGCTGAATAAACTGATTTCGCCGGCAGGGACAGAGTATACGGTTCGGGGGGGATACGTGCTGGATCCCGACACCACCCTTTGGGCGATCCGATCGGATGTCGACTACCACATTATTTACCGTTACGGAGGTTTCGGGTTGGCAACGATTTTGTCTGGCTTTCAAGAGCTGGCCGAAGCAAGGTCTGTTATCTCTGAGCGCACTGGCATCAATGGTGAAACAACCAATGAGTATCGTGAGCCGGATGGCAAGCAGATCACCTGGACGTTATTGGGTGCATTCAGCGAACTGTGGAGGGAAGCATTTGCCGACAACATAAACCGCCCAATCACTGTAACGCTCGATCCAAATGTGCAGGTTGGGGGGGTTCTCTTTGAGTCCACTGTCTGCAAGGTGGAATCCGAAACTGAAAAAGCCTGGGCCGAAAACGAGGCTAAGCGCAAGGCAGGATTCATCGACCCTGTGAAGAAGTCAACCTGACCCATCACAAAACAAGATGGGACAGCACCGAAAACCAATGATCGCACAATATATAATGTGTCAAACAGCTCACGTTAGTCAGGAATAAAATCACATGAGTAGAGACGACGACGATCTGATCAAGGGGGGGGAGATGGTGAAGACTTTTCCTTCGAGGAAAGCGAAGAATTCTCCATTCCCGAGACGCCCTATGCAGATGACGAAGATGGCATTGAGAGCGAACTGCCCATGGATGACATGGAATTCTCGGTGGATGCCACGGCTGCCGCTGGGGGGGAAGACTTTGAAATTCCTGACATTGAGCTGGAGGGCGAAGAATACGTCGGCGAGCAGACCTATGGTCACGAAGAAGGGTATCAGGAGCAATTCTCCGGAGAAGTCGCATCGGGGGGGCCTGAGGGTTACGAGCCAAATGTGAACGAGCCTTCTGAGGATGAGGAAAAGGCCAAGCCTGGCTGGATGCTCTGGGCTGGCTTTGGCGCGTTTCTGCTCGTATCGATTGGTGCAATGGTGTTCTTCGTGCTGCCTATGTTCGGTGGCGGCAACTCCGGCGCCCCCCCAAAGCCAGATGCAATGGCAAACATGCCAATGGCGCAACAGTCGACCTCTCAGACCGAAACCAACTCCGTCGGCGGCTTTGGTGGAGATGGATCCGGAGAGGGTAGTGGCTATGGTGGAAGCGGCGGTGCGCCCAACGATGGGGGGGCTCCGGTACAAGTAAGCGCATTCCCTGTAGATGATGGAGCGGATGCCCAGGAAGGTTGGGTCGCCGAGCAACGATGAATGAAACTGCATCAGCGCCGATTCCGGATCCACAAGCTGACGTCGCGCAACCAGAGGGGGGGCGATTTAATTATGACGAGACTCGAACCCAGTTGCTGAGCGATCGGGCAGCAGAAGAGCTGGAAGGCAAGCTTGTTGCAAAGTCCGAGTTTCAAGGCTTGAAGCAGTCTGTTCGGGAGAATCTTGAGCAGCTGGACAGCTTGGCGGTGACAGTTGGCAAAACCGAGAAGGATATTGCAGATCTTGATCGCAGGGTCAGCGTTCTTGAAAGGAAGGTAGAGAGCGGTTACCCGGGCACCAAGACAGCAGCGCATGCCAAAGGCGAGAAGCACCCTATTCTGTCAGAACCAGAAAAAGTAAAAGACATGCAGCGGAAACTGGCAGAAAAAAACTACCGCCCCCCCGGCAATATCGACGGGATTTTTGGAACGCAAACGCAATGGGCGATCAAGCGTGCGCAAAAAGAGCATGGTCTTGAGGTCACTGGCAGACTTGATGATGCAACGATCAAAATGCTGGACGACTTGAAACTCTATACCGGTTCCTATCCAAAGACAGAGCGCAACCGTCCAGCCATGGCAAAGAATCACTCGAAAGGTACAGTCGCTGCTAATGGATGGTTTCTCCGCGGGCTTACTGCAGAACGAGCCATTGTCTATCGCAAGAGTGGAGAATCGTATCCGGTTTCGGTCGGTACCGAAGTTCCTGGAATGGGCCAAGTTCTGGCGCTGCACCCAGACAAGCATGAGGTTGTCACAGCCCATGGAATCATAAGGCGGCAATAATATGCTCGACACCAATATCGTCATTGATGCCATAACGAGCGGCGCAACCGGCATGCTGGAGTACCTCATTAATTTTGGGGGGGGAGAACTCCAGGTTATTGAGACCGTCCTGATTTTTATTATTGCTCCGGCGATCGGGATCCTGATTTCAATATGGGGGGGTGTCTGGGATCTGATTCAGCTGAAGAAACGGAATTCTGGCAGCAACGCGACGGGGGGGCTGGGGGGATCGTAATTAAGTTCTGCGTTGGTCCCGCGACAATACAGTTGGTGCTGCTGATGAAGGCGATCTCAGAGTCGATCTTCGGTGAGCGCCACATACGAATCCATGAAGGACTGGCAACTAGCTACGTGGATGCTGCTCAAGGGCAGCAGGGTGACCCGGTAGCGGCAGGCCTTTTGATCATTGTCGCATTCCTGGTGATTGTTGGATGGATATCGGCGCTGCGATCAATGATGGCATTCGCTCGGATGGGCAACCCACAGGAGAATGGATACCAGCTTTTTCGGGCAGGTTCTGCGCGCCTCATCGCGGCAACCTTCTTGTGTATGTTCCAGTTTTTCATGGACGACATGTTCGAGACGGCTAGTGGGCAGGCTGGCCAGTTCTCAAGCAGCTTGAATCTGCCAAATTCTTAATCAAAACCTGCATAGTGAGAGTAGTACCGATGAAAAAAAATTAAAGCGCGTCTGGACAACACTGTAGAGAAGAAAATTCTGCCATTTCTCTTTGCTGTCTTTCCGTTTCTTTTTATACCGAATATGGCACATGCGAAGATTAGTGACTGGGTAGCCAATATTGGGAGCGAGGTGTCGATCATCGTAGGCTGGATCGTCATCATCCTGGGGGGGGCATTTGGCATCGCCCTTAGTGGGTTTGGTGTCATTAGCGCGGTATTTGCGAAAAAGAACCGCGAACCACTCAGCTACCAGACATGGTTCATTTTGGGCGGCGTTGTTTGCGTTTTGCTGATTCCCCCCCTGGTTATTGCACTGGGTTCCTCCGTGTCTGGTGCCGATCCCACCAGTACCGTCAACGGCCTGCTTGAGCAGTCGTAATTCCTGTCGGGAGGCAAGAGGTCAGCCGATGCAGCGTCCACGCTTTTTCTCACACCCGCAAGAGCAGGCCTTGCTGCCAGAAGTGATGGGCGTGGAACGCTTTGCCCTGCAGGCTGCGCCTCTGATCAAACACAGAAAATACAAGTGTGAGATCAGCGGGTTTCAGAGCTTTGGAGGTCAAATGAATCGTTCGGCCTCCGGGTTTATGCTGTTAGAGTTTCGTGACCCGAGACTGCAAGGACCGGATGCCAGAAAGTCCGGAAATCTCCGAGTCGTTGATGAGCTTTACTACTGGTCGCGACACGTTGACCTGGCAATAAAACATAAAAAGGGCGATCTGATATTTGCGCCTTGGTTTTCCCAAGCAGAAATTATCAGCCTCTTCAGAATAGGTGCCGTGATTCAAGAGCAGAGCGCAGACGAATCAGAGTCAAAACAGTTTGCCAATAGTGTCCTGGATGTTCTGAACAGTCTGCGCAACGGTGAACTTATGGTCAGCGCTCTTGGACTGGAGGGTGAAGTTGCGAATTGGGACCAGGCTCAATGGCTAAAGAGCCTTCAAATGATGCAGCCAAAGCAAAAGAAGCAATACATGGAGCTGTTCGGATGCAACCTGCGATTTCTTCCATCGGTACCAGCATTCCGGGAAGCTATAATTCATTGGGGGGGTTCTGAAACCCCCCCAGACAGTTCACTGTTTCGGATTAAAGCGGCAAGCATTCTTGCCAAATTCAAGAAGCACCAATCTGTAGCGGCATAGGCCAACCGGCAATGGCGAATAGGGTATGCATTGTGGTGGACGCCAAGGATGCATCGAACCAGGGGGGGCTTCAGGTTGCTTATTCAAGCAAAACTCCGATGACCCCCCCCGGCATCAAGTCCGCCAGATTCTTTGGAACAACCCCCCCCAACAGCTCGGTCAAGAGCTCGGAATCTCACGCGAGACACCAGCCAAACAGGCGTCCTTACTTTCCGATATCTATACATCAGCCATGCACATTGCCGCGAAGCTGACTCCGTTCCAAACAAATAGTGTTTGTGCTGAGAATGTCGTCCGGCTGGATAGCTTTCAGTCTTCCAGCGCCAATACTCCCGCTCCTTGCCCACTGACATGTGGACTGAATAGCACTCGCTATCTGAAGCTCGACTCCCTCAATCCGGGTGAGACGATAGTTACCTTTCAGGTCGACCGAAACGATTGGTTTCAGCAGATCCTTAACACCGGTATTCCCCCCCAGGGACGGGTGATTTCCCTTGACGCAGCCGTAATGCATGGTGATGTCCAGGAACGATGGGAATGGGTTCAAGGGCTTGGTGTACCCTTTTCGGTCAAAGGAAATGCGCGCCTGAAGCAAGGCTCCTTGAATGAATGGGGGGGCAGAGGGTGCCAAAGATTCTCTCATCATGAATGCAAGCTACTTGCCAGCGCGGGCGATCACCTGGATATCAAAGAACTGCAGATGGCAGACAGTATATGGATGCGCCCACAATGGGCTACCCCCCCGACATATAGTTCACTGAGCGTTGCCTGGGGGGGTGTGGCTCTTGAAGCGATCTATGGTATGGCAACGGCTTGCCCGCGATCAGGCCAGTGGAGCATTAACGTTGGTCTTGTCGGCGCTCTAAAAGCAGCGAACCTCCTACGTGAGCGCGGATGTAAATTAATTGGGGGGGCCGGGCATGGCAAAGTACACATAGGAACCCCCCCTTCTCCAAACGAAACGCCAGCGGTTATCGTCTGCGAAGGCATTACTTGGCGACGTGTTGGAGCCCATCATCACGACACCTTGTTACAAAAGAAAATTGGCGAACAAGACTACATGGCGATACTAAGCGCTGACCAAATGGTAGTCACCGAACTTAATAGTTAAAAATATATTGCACAATATGATAATCGGCGTATACTTATAGGTGTGAGATAACTTCTGGGAGATCAAAAATGACATTCAAAAAAAACTAACTTTGGCCGCACTTGTTTCTGCGTTTGCGCTGTCCGGATGCGGCGGCGGTGGCGGCGGCAGCAGCAGCGATGACACTAAAGTAACGCCGCCTGTAACACCCGAGGTTGGGAAAACGCCTAACGAAGACGCCAAAGCACTCATCAATGCATCAAATACTCTATCGGCCACCAACGTAGTGATTGCTGTAGCCGATGCGGGGGGGGTTAATACAGACCACACTGAGTTTGAAAGCACAGCCATTGACGGCCGCAGCGCATCATTCTCCAGTGAACTGCTGCTGGATGGCTCCAACAATCTGAATTACGAGCTTCAAGCTAACCTGAGCGACGACCACTACCCGGACTATGATGCCAACCGGGACTATGCTGAGGCGTCACATGGACGTACGTTGCCTCTCTGATCTTTGGTAAAGACGTGGGATTGCTGACAGATGGGACTTTGCTTGCGCTTGACGTGGTCTATTCTGGCTCCGTCGATGGCGGCACATTTGACCCAATCGGCCGGTTGCCCGACAACTTGGCAAGCATCATGGCCACCACTGAAATGGCAGCAACCAATGCCGTGGACTTCTTGAACATGTCCATGGAAGGTGCGGCAACGTACTTCAAGGCGACCCAGGATGGGGGGGGCCTGCAGGCGGACGTATACTCCGCAATCGAAGGGTCTGGAGTTGGTGTAATTGCTGCAGCCGGAAACCTTGCTCTGGATTATTCAGAGATTTATGCCAGTAGCACGCCAGCCTGTACGGATGAAGAAATGAACGCGGCGACTGGTTTTGCCTACGAGCGCTGCTATGCGCTGAAATACGATCGTAATGAGCTAGACCTGGTGCCATATCACAACGATACGTTGCGCAATGACTTTATTCTGGTTGTAGCGATTGACGACAACAAACAGGTCGCCTCGTTCTCCAACGTCCCTGGTGCGGAGCCCAAGATTCAACAGCGTTTCATTGCTGCCCCCCCGGGGGGGGTTGGCCTGGACGTAGCAGATCACAAGGACAACGCTGACTACACAACCGCCAGCGGTACCTCATTCGCTGCCCCCCCTCTGGTTACAGCAGCGGCCGGTGGCGTAAAAGCCAAGTTCTCAGGACTATCCAGTGCAGCGGTTCTCCAGATCCTTCTGGACACCGCCGACTCCAACTTCGCTGGTTATGATCCGAAACTGCACGGTGTTGGTATCCTGGATGTTGAAGCGGCCCTGAACGTCAACCCGAATGACTACATCGGCCTCTGAGCCCCCCGAGAAATGATTGGCTGACCCCCCCAATCCCAGAAGAAAGCTCCATGAGCTTTCTCACCTTTGCCCGGCAATGTCCGGGCTTTTTTTTGTGCCCTCTGACTCACCCACATGAAAGACGAAGCCTTTGGCTGAGTCGATACTGAACGGTCAGGCTTTGCCTGGCCGTGAAGAAAGGCCGCAGGCCGCGGCAAGGGCCAAAGGCCCGCACGACTCCCCCCCTCGCAACGCTGGACATGGCATTGCCCAGACGCAAGTATTGCAGAGCTACAACACCTTCTCCCCCCCTTACAGGAAAGGTTTTTAAGCACAGCGCCTATGCAGTTGCGGTAAAGACTGGAACTCCGTCCTTGTCGTCGATGTATTTGTTACCACAAGAGGGATCATCTGTTTGATGCACCCAAAACCAACTGGAGTTTTTCCGGCTGTATTTTCGGACAATGGTTTCCCCCCCACATTGCAAGCATGTTGAGCTTTTGGGCTTTTCTGGTAAGGATGGGGGGGCTCCGTCCACGTCGTTCAAAAACGTTATCCCGCACGCAGTAGCCTCTGATCTGTCAGCGTGTACCCAAAACACGTTGCTGTTTTTTTGACTTCTGGTGCACTTCATTACCACACCCCCCCGGGCACTGAGCTGATACCTTCGGTGCAGGCTTGACTGGGACCCCCCCGTTTTGATCAGGCACAAATGTGATACAGGATTCACCGTCAGCGTCTGACTTGTGGACCCAGAACATAGAGGATGCTTTCCCTCTTTTAGATTTTTGTACCAATGGTTTGCTGCAGAGTGGGCAGTCGGCAGTTTTCACCAGAGACTTACCGGAAAGGTGCGTGGCGAGATCCGCCTCCAACTTTTGGTATACAGGTCGCACGATATTGACGTAGCCATTTGCCCCCCCTTTGCAATTTTGTCGAAAGACGCCTCTACCTGCTGGGTGTATTTGTAGTTCATGAACCCCCCCATGCCTGTTAGGGCATCCACAACGTAATAGCCAAGGTCTCCGGGCTCAAACTGAGCTTCTTTCTTTTTGCCTTTGACCGGCAAAGGCCTGATATACCCACGCCCGGTGATATTTTTGATGATGGCGGAGTAGGTGCTGGGGGGGCGACCAATACCGGCGGCTCGAGGGTTTTAATCAGACTGCCTTCAGTATAGCGGCCCGGTGCTGGGTTTTCTTGTTTTCGATATCGACGTGCGCTTGAAACTGCGCTCCAGGCGTAAGGGCCGGCAGCAGGGAGTCCTCGGCCTTGATAGGCTCGACTTTAGCGTGGGCGCGCCAACCAAGCTCCCGGACTACCTTTCCATTGGCGATATAAGCTGGGTGAGCTAGCTGCCCAGAGAGCGCTTTGAGTTTTTTTTGGAGGATTGAAAAACCATCATCGTTACATCGTCCTGACCGGGGGGGGCATGGCCATGAGCAGGGCGCGCTCTCGGATGAGCGAATAGACTTGACGCTCCACCTCGGAGTCGCCAACGGTTTCGATTGCAATATCGGTAGGCCGGATAGCTTCGTGTGCTTCTTGAGCATCTGCTTTGGAGGGAAACGAAGGTTTTGTTGTGGAGTAGGGCAACCCCCCCTGAGAGGATAAATAGGACTGTATCTTCTCGAAGCCCTCGTCAGAAAGGTTTGGGTTATCGGTGCGATGGTAGGTGATATGGCCTTTCTCAAACAGGGACTGCGCAGCCTTCATGATGGCGTCTGAGGACAGTCCAAAAATCTTGCCACCGGCACTCTGCATTTCTACGGTAGTCAGCGGGGGGGCTCGCGGCTTAACTACCTTTGGTTTTGTCTCTACTTTTGCAAGAGTGGCCGACTGGGGGGGACCACAGAAACTCTCTGCATAGCTTCTATCCCAGATATGTTTCTCATCCTCGGCCCAGGGTTTGAGATGAAGTGCGGCCTTGACGGCCTTGTGATCGGAGAGTGTCATCACCAGCCCATAGAAGGGTTCTGGCTTGAAGTTCTGGATTTGCCGTTCGCGCTCAACGACAAAACGTACGGCTACAGATTGGACACGGCCGGCACTTAGGCTTTACCGGCCTGCTGAGAAAGGGCTGGTGAGACCACATAGCCAATGAGACGATCGAGAACGCGTCGAGCTTCTTGCGCAGAGACTCGATTCATATCGATGTCCCTTGGCTGACTCAGAGCTTCAAGCAGTGCGGATCTGGTTATCTCGCCGTAAACCACCCGTTTATAGGTGCCTGGCTGCAGCCCGAGAGTAACCTTTAGATGCCAGGCAATAGCCTCCCCCCCTTCACGATCAAGGTCGGTTGCAAGAAGAATTTGTCTGTGAATCTTTGCTAGCCGCTTCAGACTATTTACGGTTTCCTTTTTCCCAGGGGGGGAAACCTCGTAGTGAGGCTTCATCGAGTCGAGATCTACACCAAGCGATTTCTCGGGCAGATCGCGAATGTGTCCAACTGACGCCTTTACGGTGTAATCACCGCCGAGCAGTTGACCGATTTTTTTTGCTTTCGCTGGCGATTCAACGATGACCAGTGTGTGAGGCATAGAAGCGTGTCCAACCAAAATTTTTAACTATCACATGTTGTATGATATGCGAAATAAAGCCTGAATTTGGTCTGTGAACATCTGGAGAAATCAATGGGTAAGCCCAAACCGAAACTTGAAAGTCGCTTTCGGGGGGGCAGAAAATTGGCTGCAGCATGCAGCCTTAGTCTTGCCTTGGTGGCCGCCGTGAGTGCGCCGGCAGGGGGGGTGCAAGCTGCGTTTTTGCTCGAAGCGCCAGAGCCCGAAGAAATTGCAACACCTTCCCCCCCGCTGTTCGATCAGGCTGAATACATGGTGTGGGTAGACCATACCTACAGTGCAATCGTTGAGTACGGTTCCAGAGGGCACATTGCTGAGGCACCAACATACGGTGACCCGATGCCGCTTGAGGATGCCTTGACTTTGTTGGTTCCGAATAACTGGGTCGTGTTGCGATCCCGGGATCTGACGGCAGATGGTCGTCTTGAGGTGCGCTGGGACATTAAGCGAGGCGACTGGATTGATGTGCTCCGAAATCTGGGCGAGAGGCACGGCCTTCGTTTCCATGTAGACCACGCCAAGCGAGAGATTTTTATTCAGAACGGCCGGAAGCTCCTGTTTGACCGACCAATGCATGCATCAGGTAATGCCGGCCAGGAAGTCGTTCTCGACGACAAGCAAGCGGGCGGTAAACCGAACAGTTCCCCCCCTGTAGCGAGCAAGCCAATGACTGCGGCCACGTTCTCAGTAAACCAAGGTGATGATGGCGAAAGCGTCATGCGTGACCTTAGCCTGATGCTCGGGTACCCGCAAATGTATTGGTTGATGCCAACGTTGACTGTTGATGAAAGGCAGACCTGGCGAGGTGAGCCGATTGATGTGCTCAAACAGGCTGCGAATTCGTTTAACGGCCGAATCTGTCTCTATCAGGATCAGGTTGTAGCCATTGTTAGCCGTTCCATGGAGTGCCCACGATGACACGTAAATTCTCACGTTTTTTTGATCGCCAGTGCTGCACTTCTTGCGGCCTCTCAAGCCACCGCTAACGGACCCGTAGAAAAGGTTAATGGGAGCTTTCCGGTACACGCGACTACTGCAAGCGGCATTGGTGGCGGAATCCTCAAGGATGTCCCATCTCTCACGGTTAACGAAGTCGCTGAGTATGAGATTCGCAAAGGCGAAAAAAAATGCGCGCAGCAATGGATCGCTGGACTCGTATGGTTGGCTATACGTTGGTTTGGCAACCAGAGCCAGAGGATGGAGACATTGAGTTTGCCGCCTCGATGACTTTCCGGGACACCTTCACAGAAGCAACCAAACAGTTCTTCGATATTGTGAAGACACAAAGCAAATTCGATGCACAGTTGCATAACAACGGCGTGCTTCGGGTTTTCATTGCCAACCAGAACCGGTGATCAGCGGAGCGCGACACAGATGAAAAAAGCAATCCAAAAAGTAGCCGCTTTGGTTTTGGCAAGCACGGCCTTGTCAGCCTGCTCAACGTTTTTCCCTAATACCGATGCGACGCCAGACCCAAAATCGGAAGAGCGATACGCACAATTGATGCGGACGCTTCAGGAGGCAAGAGCGGAGCAGGGTAAAGGGCGCTCATTTCACGCTTCAACCCCCCCCTGGATCGTCGGCAGTGAGGTTGTTGAGTTGGCTCGATACCCTGAGCTTGAAGACAAATGGATTACGATCGGCGAATTCAATAAAACATTAGCCGCGATCGCACCTCGGTTAACCAAGCTCGCAGGGATAGCGTTCACCTTGCTCCGGATCTCTATCAGATTGATACAGAAGATACCGCTAGCGGGAGTGGTGCAAGCCAAACGGCCACGGACTCCGCAGGCGGTAGCGCCCTCAGCATTCTCACGAACAGTGCTGTTGGTGGAGTGAGCTCGGGGGGGCCCGAAGAGGTTCTGAGCAAACGTATTTCCGTTGAAGTAGATGGACCGGTTACTGAAGCGTTTGATTCAATCAGCGCCCAACTCGGAATCTCTTGGGAATACGACAAAACTCGCAATCGAGTGACCTTTTATCGACTGACCACCGAAACTTTCCAAGTGTTTTTTTTCCGGGTGAGTCAAAAACGGATGTGGGTACCGGTGGCTCAGGCGAGAGTGACGACGCGGTAATCACCCAACAGTCAGAGTTCCAGTTTGAGGGTGGTACTTGGGATGAGGTTGCCCAGGGCATTGAGGCGCTTCTGAGTCCGTGGGGGGGCAAGT
>JDSH01000059.1_pt1 | contig 41829 bp, 63 predicted proteins | sample 199451 | NCBI WGS metagenome assembly JDSH01 (sample SAMN02584198, study PRJNA231836) | bioreactor metagenome | isolation source: continuous culture bioreactor electron acceptor NO2- transfer2 day 38 after... | place: Germany: Bremen | reverse complement strand
CATCCCCCCCCACCGCCACCAGCGCGCGCAGCTGCGCCGCCGTGACACGGGCGTGGAAATGCGGGTCCGGCCGTGCGCCCTCCAACACGCCCCCCCGCCTGCCGGCCAGGCGCACCGCCTGTTCCGCGCCTGCCTCCAACAGGGCAAACAGCGCCTCGATCCGGGCGGCATAAAGCGTGCCTGTCTCGGTCAGGAACATGCCTTCGTGGCGTCGGTCGAACAGCACCGTATCGAGCTGCGTTCAAGCCCGGCAATCGCCTGCGTTACAGCGGGTTGCGACAGGTGCACGGCCTCGGCCCCCCCCGCGCTGATCCCACGCAGGCGTGCGGTTTCCCGGAACGCTTTCAGATGGCGTATGTTTGGAAATTCCACTTTCATGTCAGCGCCTTGTGATCCGTTCGGGGGGGCAGGCTGTCCAGCCCCCCCTTATAGGCATATCTTATACCACCCGGCGGGGGGGATTGAAATGGTCCTCGCCGCGCCCTGGGCCTAGTCTCAGGTCAACGCGTAGAAGAGGCCAAACCATGACCGACAGAAAAACTGCCCTTGTGATCTCCGCCCATGCCGCCGATTTCGTCTGGCGCGCGGGCGGTGCCATCGCTCTGCATCAGGAGATGGGCTATGAGGTGACCGTCGCCTGCCTGAGCTTCGGCGAGCGCGGCGAAAGCGCCAAGCTGTGGAAACAGGACGGCATGACGCTGGAGCAGGTCAAGGACGCCCGCCGCGACGAAGCCCAGGCCGCGGCGCAGGCGCTGGGGGGGGTGCGTGACATTCGTTTCCTTGACCTTGGCGACTACCCTCTGCGGCTGGATCGCGACGCGCAGGACCAGATGGTCGATATCATTCGCGAGGTGCAGCCGAAGTGGATGATGAGCCATTCGAAATGGGACCCCCCCTATAACACCGACCACATGAACACGACGCAGTTTGCGCTGGAATGCCGCATGATTGCCCAGGCCTGGGGGGCCACAACCCCCCCGGCCAAAAGGTGCTGGGGGGGGCACCTCAGATGTATCTGTTCGAGCCGCACCAGACCGAGCAGATGGGCTGGAAGCCCGACGTGTTTCTGGACATTACCCCCCCCGTTTGGGAAAAGAAGAAGGCCGCGATCCACTGCATGCAGGGGGGGCAGGAACACCTGTGGGAGTTCTACACGAATGTGGCGCGCAACCGCGCCAACCACTTCCGCCGCAACTCCGGCGGCATGGCCGGCGGGCGCAAGGCGGAATATGCGGAAGGGTTCGAAAGCATCTTCCCGCAAACCGTGGATGAGCTGGCATGAGCGTGCAACCGGGAACCACGGGGGGGCTTGTTGTCCAGAACATTACCCGCGCCGATCCGGCGGTCGTGGATGGGCTGGCCGAACTGGGCGTTGCGACCGTGCATGAGGCACAGGGGGGGCGCAAGGGGGGGCTGCTGGCCGATTACATGCGGCCGATCTACGCGGGTGCGCGGGTGGCGGGATCGGCGGTGACGATCCTGGCCCCCCCGCCCTGTGACAATTGGATGATCCATGTGGCGATCGAACAGCTGACGCCGGGCGACATTCTGGTGCTCGGCACCACGTCGCCCTCCAACGCGGGCTATTTCGGCGACCTGCTGGCGACCTCCGCCCAGGCGCGGGGGGGCTGTCGCGGGCTGGTGATCGACGCAGGCGTGCGCGATGTGCGCGACCTGACCGATATGGGCTTTCCGGTCTGGTCCAAGGCGGTGTGCGCGCAGGGAACCATCAAGGAGACGCTGGGGGGGTCGGTCAATGTGCCGGTGATCTGTGCGGATATGCTGGTGAACCCCCCCGGTGACGTGATCGTTGCCGATGACGACGGGGGGGTCTGCGTGGTGCGCCGCGAGGAAGCGGCGGACGTGCTGGAGAAAGCCCGCGCCCGTGAGGCCAACGAGGCCGCCAAACGCGCCCGGTTCGAAGCGGGCGAGCTTGGGTTGGACATCTATGACATGCGGGGGGGGCGCCTGGCCAAGAAGGGGGGGCTGAAATATGTCTGAGGATCGGGGGGGCCATATGGTTTCGAATTGCTTGCGCAATCCGAGCTTGATGAGTGGGTCGAATTGCTTGCGCAATCCGACCGGGGGGGCGAGGGGGGGGCGCTGCCCCCCCCTCGCGCTCCCCCCCCGGGATATTTTTGGAAAGATGAAAGGGAAGACCCATGTCTGAGGGCGTGCGCTGCATGTGGATGCGGGGGGGGAACCTCGAAGGGCGGGTATTTCCTGGCCGAGGATCTGCCTGCGCAGCCTGCAGAGCGTGACGCGTTCCTGTTGTCCGCCATGGGCAGCCCGGATGCGCGTCAGATTGACGGTATGGGCGGGGGGGCGGATCCGTTGACATCAAAAGTGGCGGTGGTGCGGGCATCCGAACGCGCCGGCGTGGACGTGGATTTCCTGTTCCTGCAGATATTTGTCGAGCGGCCCTTGGTCTCGGATGCGCAGAACTGCGGCAATATCCTGGCCGGTGTCGGGCCCTTTGCCATTGAGCGCGGGTTGGTGGCGGCGCGGGACGGTGAAACCCCCCCCGTGGTGATCTTCATGGAGAACACGGGCCAGACCGCCGAGGCGCGCGTGCAGACGCCGGGGGGGGCTGTGCGCTATGATGGCGATGCGGCGATTGACGGCGTGCCGGGCACGGCCGCACCGGTGCCGATTGCCTTTCGCGACACGGCCGGGTCCTCGTGCGGGGGGGCGCTGCTGCCGACCGGCAACGCCCGCGATGTGGTCGGCGGGGGGGTAGAGGTCACGATGATCGACAATGGTATGCCTTGCGTGGTGCTGCGTGCGTCTGACATGGGCATATCGGGGGGGGAGAGGACCCCCCCGCAGATCTGGACGCAAATGAGGCTCTGCGTGCGCAACTGGAGCAGATCCGCCTGGCCTGCGGTCCGCTCATGAACCTGGGCGATGTGAGTGATAAGTCTGTTCCGAAAATGACAATGATTTCAGCGCCCAAGGCGGGGGGGGCGATTGCCACGCGCACCTTCATCCCACACCGTTGCCACAAGGCCGTTGGCGTATTGGGAGCCGTGTCCGTTGCCTCCGCCTGCCTGATACCGGGTAGCGTGGCAGAGGGGGGGCTTGCGCAACCGGGCGCAGGGGGGGAAGACCGGGCGCTGTCGGTCGAACACCCGACCGGCGAGATGACCGTGCTCGCCACGCTTGAAAACGGCGAGGTCACCCGCGCCGCAATCCTGCGCACCGCGCGCAAACTGATGGATGGAGAGGTCTTCGCATGACCCAGGCCATGGATCCCGACTGGCTGGTTTTTCACCCCCCCGACCCGAAAAGCCGGACTTCCGCCTGCCCCCCCCGGCGCGGTGGATGCCCATTGCCATGTCTTCGGCCCCCAGCCCGGAATTTCCCTTCGCGGCGGAACGCAAATACACCCCCCCTTGCAACGCCGGCAAGGACCAGCTCTTTGCCCTGCGCGATCACCTGGGCTTTGCCCGCAATGTAATTGTGCAGGCAACCTGCCATGGCCGTGACAACCGGGCCATGATGGATGCCTGCCGGGCCGCTGGTGACCTGGCCCGCGGCGTGGCCAGCGTCGGACCCGAGGTAACCGATGAGGACCTGGCCGAGATGCACGAAGCGGGGGGGGTGCGCGGGGGGGTGCGATTCAACTTCGTTAAGCGCTTGGTTTATGCCACGCCGCAAGAGGTGTTCCTGGAGATCGCCGCGCGCATCGCCAAGCTTGGCTGGCACATCGTGGTCTATTTCGAGGCCGCCGATCTGGAAGGGCTCGTTCCGTTCCTGGAACGCCTTCCAACCACGATTGTGGTCGATCACATGGGGGGGCGGCCTGATGTCACAAAAGGGACATCTCACCCAGATTTTGAGCGATTTCTGCGCTTGATGCAGGATAATTCGAACATTTGGTCGAAAGTGACCTGTCCCGAGCGTCTGAGTGCCGATGGCCCGCCCTATGCCGATGTCGTGCCCTTCGCGGCCGAGGTCGTGCGGCGCTTCCCGGACCGGGTGCTCTGGGGGGGCACGGACTGGCCGCACCCGAACATGAAATCACACATGCCGGACGATGGCGCGTTGGTGGACTGGATTCCCCCCCGGATCGCGCCGACGCCCGAGCTGCAACACAAGCTGCTGGTGGACAATCCCATGCGGCTCTACTGGACCTGAGGAGGGGGGGACGATGGATTTCGACGACTTCGACCACCATACACCGATCGAGGGCACGACGCTCTTTGATGGCAAGATGGCGATGAAGGGCTATGCGCTGAACAAGATGTGCTACTCCTTCAACGGGGGGGCAGAGGCGCGCCAGGCCTACCTGGATGACGCCGAAGCCTATATGGAAAAATTCGGCCTGAACGAGGAACAGAAACAGGCCTGTCGGGACAAGAACGTGCTGGCGATGATTGCCGCAGGCGGTAACATTTATTACCTCGCCAAATTCGCCGGGATCTACCGGCTGTCGGTCCAGGACGTGGGTGCGCAGCAGACCGGCATGACGGTTGAAGCCTTCAAACAGAAACTCGTGGATCAGGGGGGGAAATAACATGGCCAAGATTTTAGGTGGTATCACCACATCGCACATTCCCGCCGTGGGCAATGCCATTGCCAACGAGCTGCAGGACGATCCTTATTGGAAGCCGTTTTTTGACGGTTATCCGAAGATCCATGAATGGCTTGCGGACAACAAGCCGGACGTGGTGATCAACATCTACAACGACCACGGCTTGGGCTTCTTCCTTGATAAGATGCCAACTTTTGCCATAGGCGCGGCGCATGAATACCGCAACGAGGATGAAGGCTGGGGGGGCATTCCCCCCCAGCTCGACCCGTTCCCCCCCGGTGCGCCGGAACTCAGCTGGCACATCATCGAGGGCATGGTTGAGGATGAGTTTGACATTACCTCCTGTCAGGAGCTTGCCGTGGACCATGGGTTCGTCGTGCCGATGCAGCTGTTCTGGCCCGGCGCGCCGCATCACCCGGACATGCCCAGGGCGATCCCGATTTCGGCCAACACCGTGCAGCATCCGATCCCGACGCTGAACCGCGCCCTTAACTTTGGTAAATCCCTGCGCAAGGCGATCCTGTCCTTCCCGGAGGACATCAAGGTCGTGGTTCTGGGCACCGGTGGGTTGTCGCATCAGCTTGATGGTGAACGCGCGGGTTTCATCAACAAAGAATTTGATCTCATGTGCATGGAGAAGATCGTCTCGGCCCCCCCCGAGGAGCTGACCAAGATCTCGCGTCACGAGCTGGTCCGTCAGGCCGGCGCTCAAGGGACCGAGTTCCTGATGTGGATGATGATGCGCGGTGCCTTGGGGGGGGACCAGGTGACCGAGCTGACCCAGAACTACCACATCCCGATCTCGAATACCGGGGGGGCGGGTACCATGCTGCTGGAATGTGCGTAAGCGGGGGGGTTTAACATCTTTAAACATGCCCCCCCGTTTGGCGCGTTAAACTCTTTAAACATCAGGGTCTGGAGGCGTTAAACTCTTTAACCTTTCGCCTCCAGCGCCCGGCGGAACGCCCGTGGGCTCTGCCCCCCCGTGGCGCGGGCAAAGACCCGGCTGAAATAGGCCGGGTCATTGTATCCCAGATGGTAGGCCACCTCTTGAACCGATAGGTTCGAAAAGGCCAAGTTTCTTCGGGCTTCGCGAATGATGCGCTCCTCGATCGCGGCGGAGGCCGGGCGTCCCGTTGCGGCGCGCATCACGCGGCTCAGGTGGGTCGGGGGGGTCACGGCCAGTTCACGGGCATAGTCCGCCACGCCCAGATGATCCCGATAGCGTGCTCGATCAGCGCCTCGAAACGGCGTTGTAGCCTTGTGTCTGGGCGCAACTCGCCGCTTTCGCTTCCCGCCATCTCGCGGGCTACCAGGCCCAGAAGCAGGGTCGACAGGCTGCGCAGGATATGGGCCCGTGCAAAGCCATGGGTCGGGTATTCGGCAAAGATGCGGCGTGTTAATATCCTGATATCATTTGACGATTTTAGAATTGCGGGGGGGTGGGACAGTACCGGGCGTAGCCCCCCCTCGCCATCCCGCAGGACCTGGTCCAGAAGTTCCGAGGCCAGCGTGACCACCCAACCCTCCGTGCCCGGCTCGAACCGGAATCCGTGTACCACCCCCCCGCGTGGCATGTTGACCAGGCTACCGGGGGGGGCAGAGGGTGCGGAGCTTCTTCGATCAGGGCAGTGCCGCCGCCACGTTCAAGCAGCAATACCTGGTGCAAGCGGGCGTGACGATGGGGGGGTTTGAACTCCCAGTCATGTACCACGGAACGTGCTTCGATCGTCTCGCAATGCACCACGTCGGGCAGGTCGGCATCTTCGCCGAAAAGGTTAAAGGTCTCGATCCGGTTCATGTTCGATATGTACCAGATATGGCGGGATGCATCCATTCAATTCCACGTCTGACAGGTGCAGGATGGCATCAAAGAGGAGATCAGCGCCATGAAGACGAAAGTCGGTATCATCGGAGGCGGCCCATCCGGCCTCATGCTCAGCCAACTGCTTGATTTAAAAGGGATTGATAACGTCGTCCTGGAAAAACACACCCGCGACTACGTGCTGGGACGCATCCGCGCAGGCGTGTTGGAGCACGGCTTTGCCGAGCTTATGCGCGAGGCCCACTGCGGGGGGGAGCGCATGGATGCCGAGGGTGAGATCCACGAAGGCTTTTATATCGCTGAAAACAATGAGAAAAAGCGCGTCGATCTGGCAGGTCACACCGGTGGCAACTCGGTCGTGGTTTATGGTCAGACCGAACTGACCCGTGACCTCTATGACGCCCGCGCCGCGATGAACGGCAAGGTCATTCACGAGGCGCTGGATGTCAAACCCCCCCATGATATCAATACGAAAAATCCCTATCTGACCTACCGCCAGGGCGATGAGACCTTTCGCGTTGATTGTGATTTCATCATCGGCGCAGATGGTTTCCACGGGGGGGTCAGCCGCAAGTCGATCCCGAAGGACATTCTGAAAGAGTATGAAAAGCTCTATCCCTTTGGTTGGCTTGGGGGGGTTTTGTCGCGCACCAAGCCGGTGTCGCCCGAGCTGATCTATGCCAAATCCGACCGCGGTTTCGCGCTTTGTTCGCTGCGCAGCCAGGTGCTCAGCCGCTATTATATCCAGGTGCCCTTGTCGGACAGTGTGGACGACTGGTCAGATGAGGATTTCTGGGGGGGCGAGTTGAAGGCGCGCCTGCCGGAGGACGTGGCAGCCCAGTTGGAAACGGGTCCGTCGATCGAGAAATCCATTGCGCCGCTGAGAAGTTTTGTTGCAGAACCAATGCGTTACGGGAACATGTTTCTGGCCGGTGATGCCGCACATATCGTACCGCCCACTGGGGGGGCGCGGGGGGGATTGAACTCGGCGGCCAGCGACATCTATTACCTCTATCACGGGTTGGTGGACCACTATCTGAAGGGGGGGGATGACGCCGGGCTCGACAGTTATAGCGACCGGGCGCTTGCACGGGTCTGGAAAGCGCAGCGGTTCAGCTGGTGGATGACCTCGCTGCTGCACAGCTTCCCGGATGCCATCCCCCCCTATGATCACAAGCTGCAACAGACTGATCTGGAATATCTTTTCAGTTCCAAGGCAGCGATGACCTCACTTGCGGAAAACTACGTGGGTCTGCCCTTCTGAGGACTTGACCCATGTCATGGCGGGGGGGCCCGTGCCGCCCCCCCGTCAATATGCGGCCAGAGAGACGCAAAAGGGGGGGAAAGACCCATGTACAAGAATATCCTGGTCGCTGTCGCCCTGGACCACGAACGCGATTCGAACGAGGCTTTGAACATCGCCAAGGCGCTGGGCGAAGCGGATGCGAAAATCACCGCGCTGCATGTGATGGAAGAAGTGCCGTCCTATGTCGCGCAATACCTGCCGGTGGGACAGCTGGAAAGCAATGTGCACGAGTTGGAAACGCGGCTGAAGACGGAATTGGCGGAGCGTGAGGGGGGGATCGAGGTTGCGGTGGTTTCAGGCCATGCCGGTCACACCATTGTCGACTGGGCCTCGCACCATGACATCGACTGTATTGTCGTGGCGTCGCACCGTCCTGGCCTGCAGGATTATTTCCTGGGCTCGACCGCCGCACGGGTCGTGCGCCACGCCCCCCCCTGCGCCGTGCATGTGCACCGCTAAGGCATTGGAAAAATGAAAGGAAAGGCGGGTCCTTGAGGCCCGCCTTTCGCGTTCCTACATGGGATAGAACCAATGGAGGAGCGCAACAGATGAAATGTCCGATTGACCAGACCGATCTTTTGATGACCGAGCGTCATGGGGGGGTCGAAATTGATTATTGCCCGACATGCCGTGGCGTCTGGCTGGATCGGGGGGGAGAGCTGGACAAGATCATCGAGATGGCGACGCCGGAGGTCGCCTTGACCAACCCGGAACCAGAGCAGGCTCCATCACGATCCGCGCCGCCTGACCCTGGCCTGCGCGACCGTCGACATGATGAGCCTCGGTACGAAGATCGTCGCCATGAGGGCCGCCGGGAGGATCGGTATGATGACCGCTATGACGACCGCAAATCGTCCAAGCGTTACAAGAAGAAGCGGCGCAAATCCTTTCTGGAGGAAATGTTCGACGTCTTCGACTGACCGGCCCTCTGGCCTTTTGCCCGAAGGGTGGTAGGCTGAACCTGCGCGAGCCAAATGCCAGCGGAGGACCCCCCCATGCCCGTCATCAAGAAAGACGCCGACCTTCAGACCGTCATCACCACCTACGAAGTGACCCCCCCCGGCACCTGTGCGACCTGTGCGAGGAAATCCGCGTCGCTTGCAACGAGTTCATCTCGAAACAGGAGGGGGGGTTCATCGGCGCGGCGCTGCATGTGAACGATGCCCAGACGCGCATTGCGTCTTATACGCAATGGCGCACGCGGGACGAGTTCATGCGCGTATTGAGGTCCGAGGAGATGCGCGTTTATCATCGCAAATTCAACACCTTGTCCAAGAATTTTGCGCCGGTTCTCTATGATGTCGTGATGGTGTCCGACGGATGAACGACCTGCCGGTCATAGGGGGGCGCAGCTTTCGGTGCTGGACCTGGGCCGGCACCGCGACTGGCTGTTTGCCAAGGACCGGGATCTTGAACTGCCCGAGTTCTGCTTGGGCGATATTCTGGCCCGTCCTGCGCCCTTTATCGAGATGGCGCAGAAGGCGCTGGACGGATGGCGGGGGGGGCGGCTGGGCATTCACGGGCCGTTTGCCGGTTTTGAGCTTGACGTGAAAGATCGTGAGATCCGTCCCATCGTGCAGCGTCGCATCGACCAGGCGCTGGATGTGTGCGAGGCCTTGGGGGGGGCTGTGCAGATGGTGCTGCATTCGCCCTATGATCGCTGGGACGCCTGCAATCTGGACCGTACGCCCGGCGAGCGGGCCACGCGGATCGCCGCCATTCTGGACACGCTGGAACCGGCGTTGATCCGGGCGCGCGACATTGGCGTGCAGATCGTGTTGGAGAATATTCGCGACACGGATCCGGCCGACCGAATGGCCGTTGTTCTGGCGGCTGACACGCCTGCGTTGGCCCTGTCTGTTGACACCGGCCACGCCCATTGGGCGCATTGGGTGGACGGGGGGGCACCGCCTGCGGATCGTTACATCTCGGCGGCGGGGGGGACGCGTCTGGGCCATGTGCATCTGCAGGACACGGACGGTTGGGCCGACCGCCATTGGGCGCTGGGGGGGGAGGGAAACATCGTCTGGCCCGCCATTTTCAAGGCGTTGGAGGCTGCGACACCCAGCCTCATCTGATTGTTGAAATCAACGATTTCGACAGGGTCGAGGACAGCGTCGCCCACCTGGAGGCGCTGGGGGGGCTGGCACAATAGATCCGGGCGTCGCGCCGCATGGTCGGCGGGGGGGGTGAAACATGTTACGATTGATCCAGTCATTAAGGAGGAAAAGATGCGGTATTTCAAAAGCATGATGGTTGCGGCGGCGCTTTTGGCCGCAATGCCCGGCGCGGCATTGGCACAAGAGATGATCGGGTCTTACGTGGCCTATATCGGACGTGATGATCTTTACAATTCCAAGGGCGCGCGGCTGACCGAGCCCTGGCAGATCCTGCGGCAGGATCGTGCCAATTTCCATCGGTTCGGTGTCAGCCAGCCGGGGGGGGATGACTGGGACAGTTTCTTCGGCGATATCGACAATCGCGCGGCGATGGAGCGCATGATCATGAACGGCTACATCAACCGGTCGCCGCGCGTGATATCGTGGCGGGAGGGGGGGCCACGGTCGTGGTCGAGATCTGGGGGGGCCATGGCTCCACCGGCACCTCGGTGCGCGTGGATGTTTACCGCTGAGGGCGGATCAGATACCAGATCAGCGCCGGGACCTCGCGCAGGCACATTTTCGCAAAGCGCCAGGGGGGGCTGCGGCCCTTGAGCGGCGGGGGGGCCGACCCCCCCGTGGCCCGCATCCCCCCCAACCGCCGCGCCACCAACCGCGCGCGGGGGGGCAGGTGGTAGAGGTCGGTGACAATCACCACCGGCCCCCCCTTGGGGGGGTCGTCCAGTAAGGGCTGTGAGAGGGTCAGATTCTGGGCCGTAGTGGTGGAGCGATCCTCCAGCCGAATGGCGTCCGCTGGCACGCCCAGACGGGTACAGATATCCCGGATCACCTCCGCCTCGGCGGGCGGATGCTACCCACCCCCCCGCCCGAGGCAATGATCCCGCCAACCTCCCCCCCCGCCAGAAACAACCGCGCCCCCCCATGTTCCGCCCGCAGGCGCAGCGTGGGTGAGGGCACCCCCCCGCCCGGCCAGACGGCGGCCCCCCCGAGGATGATGGCGGTGGGTTTGGAGGCGGGTTTGCGCATGGCGCGAGGGTAGGGGGGGGCGTCGGTGGTGAGGGCAATGCGAGAAGCCACGCGCGCGCCCGATCTCGGGTGGGCGCAGAGACAGTGATGGGGGGGAGCGGTTGATGGTGCCGAAAACTTGCCCGGTTGTTTGGGGGGGTGAAACGTTGCCGAAGCGCCCTCCCATCCGGGGGGGGCATGCGCTCGCGCGGCGGCCTAGGGCCTTGATACCACGCGGGGGGGGAAGTGAAACCGGACGGGCCGAAGGCCCGGACAGCGCCCGCCCCCCCGCCCCCCCCATGGGCGGGCGCTTCTCGCCCACCCACGTGACGGGCGCTGTCCTGTGTTGCGTGCAATTGCCGCATCCACACTGGGGGGGTGAGCCGCGATGAGACTTGACCGGCAATGGTCTTCAAGGAGCGAGCAGAATGCGCACTTCAGTATTCATTCCTCTAGTTGTCTTGTGGTGCCTTCTGGCCGCACCGGCGTTCCCTCAGAGCTTTTCGTGCACGGTCGGACGCCCAGCTTGCTTGGATTATGGTGATACCGTCTGCAGCAGTTTCGGCAAATGCGTTGATCGTGAGGCGGTGTGCTTCAATCAGTTTCAATGCAACTACAAGGGATTTGTTTGCAAAACCGACCTAGAAGAATGCGCGGACGAGTACGAGGGTCTAAGGCGCGATTATAATGAGTTGGTTGAGAAGCATAATCGTGTACTGCGAGATGCCCTAGAAGCTCGGGAAGAGCTGGCAAGCCTGTCTTCGAACTTGGGACGGGTGTCTGCTGAACTGGCAAATGTGTCCTCCGAATTAGAAAACATCAGGGCTTGCGTCGAAATGGCGCGCGATTTGGCCGACGCAAAAGAATGCGGGTTCTGAAGTACTACCCTCTCCGTTTCCGCCCCCCCGCCCGTTGTCCGGGCTTCCCAGCCGTAGACCGCCCCCCCTTCGGCTCGCTTGCCGCCTCCACCGCGGACTGCCGGGCCAGCGGGTCGTCGGCCACCGCAAGCTCCACCGCCTCCAGCCGGTGGACCTCGTCGCGCAGGCGGGCGGCTTCTTCGAATTCCAGGTTCTCGGCCGCCTTGCGCATCTCGCGCGCAGCCCGTCCAGGTGGGCCATCAGGTTCGCGCCGACCATCGGTTTGTCGACCTTCGCGGTGACGCGGTTCATGTCGACGTCGCCTTCGTAAAGCCCGGCCAGAACGTCCTCGACGTTCTTCTTCACCGTCTCCGGCGTAATGCCGTGCAGCTCGTTATAGGCCTGTTGCTTCTCGCGCCGCCGGTTGGTTTCCGAAATCGCCCGTTCCATCGAGCCGGTGATGCGGTCGGCATACATGATGACGCGGCCCTCGGCGTTGCGGGCGGCCCGTCCGATGGTCTGGATCAGCGAGGTTTCCGAGCGCAGGAAGCCTTCTTTATCCGCGTCCAGAATGGCCACCAGCCGCATTCGGGAATGTCCAGCCCTTCGCGCAGCAGGTTGATGCCGACCAGCACGTCAAAGGCCCCCCCCAGCCGCAAATCGCGCAGGATTTCAATGCGTTCGATCGTGTCGATATCCGAGTGCATGTAGCGCACGCGAATGCCCTGTTCGTGCAGGTATTCGGTCAGGTCCTCGGCCATGCGTTTGGTGAGGGTTGTCACCAGCGTACGGAACCCGGCCTCGGACACGTGGCGCACCTCGTCCAGCAGGTCATCGACCTGGGTTTCGACGGGGGGGCGGATTTCGATCACCGGGTCCAGCAGGCCAGTGGGGGGGCGGATGATCTGTTCGGCGAAGACGCCGCCGGATTGTTCCAGCTCCCACCCGGCGGGCGTGGCCGAGACGAAGACGGACTGCGGGCGCATGGCATCCCATTCCTCGAATTTCAGCGGGCGGTTGTCCATGCAGCTGGGCAGGCGGAACCCGTGTTCGGCCAGCGTGAACTTGCGGCGATAGTCGCCCCCCCGGTACATGCCGCCGATCTGCGGCACTGACACGTGGCTTTCATCGGCAAAGACGATGGCATTGTCGGGGGGGATATATTCGAACAGGGGGGGTGGGGGGGGCGGTTCACCGGGCGCGCGGCCGGTCAGGTAGCGCGAATAGTTCTCGATCCCGTTGCAAAAGCCCGACGCTCCAACATTTCCAGGTCGAAACGGGTGCGTTGTTCCAGCCGCTGCGCTTCCAGCAGCTTGCCCTCGTCTTCCAGCTGTTTCAGCCGCACGGCCAGCTCTTCCTTGATGCTGGTAATGGCCTGTTTCAGGGTCGGTGTGGGGGGGGTGACATAGTGGCTGTTGGCATAGACGCGCACCTTGTCCAGTGCATCGGTCTTGGCCCCCCCGGTCAGCGTGTCGAATTCGGTAATGCCTTCAAGCTCTTCGCCGAAAAAGCTCAAGCGCCAGCCGCGATCTTCCAGGTGGCTTGGCCAGATTTCCAGGCTGTCACCACGCACCCGGAACGACCCGCGCTGGAACGCATTGTCATTGCGCTTGTATTGCTGCGCCACAAGGTCCTTCATCACCGAACGCTGGTCATAGTCCTTGCCCACTTCCAGATCCTGGGTCATCGCCGTGTAGGTCTCCGGCGAGCCAATGCCGTAGATGCAGCTGACCGAGGCGACGATGATCACGTCGTCACGCTCCAACAGCGCCCGCGTGGCCGAATGGCGCATGCGGTCGATCTGTTCGTTGATCTGGCTTTCCTTCTCGATGAACGTGTCCGAACGCGGCACATAGGCCTCGGGCTGGTAATAGTCGTAGTAGCTGACGAAATATTCGACCGAGTTTTCCGGGAAGAACCCCCCCTTCATCTCACCATAAAGCTGGGCGGCCAGGGTCTTGTTCGGGGGGGCCAGGATGATGGCGGGGGGGCGCTGGGTTTCCTCGATGACCTTGGCCATGGTAAAGGTCTTGCCGGTGCCAGTCGCGCCCAGCAGCACCTGGTCCTGTTCGCCTGCATTGATGCCCGCCGTAAGTTCTGCAATCGCCGTGGGCTGGTCGCCTGCGGCCGTAAAGGGCGTGTGCATGACGAAGCGCCTGCCGCCTTCCAGCTTCGGGCGGGCCTGGGGGGGGCGATGGTCGGCGATGTCAGCGGGCTGTGGGTCATGACTGATTCCTTCCGAAGTCCCCCCCCTAAAGATGATCGCTTTTTGTTCACGCGCAAGGGCCTGCCGCGAGGTCATTGTGGTCTGTGCTGTCAGGGGGGGCTGTCAGCATGGTGCGCATGACGGTCTGGAACTGGCCCGGCACGGGCGACGATGCATGGTTTTATGGGGGGGGCAATGGTTTCCCCCCCCTGGGTTTCTATGAGCCGCTGATGCGGCGACTGGCAGGGCGCGTTCGTCTGTCCGGCCTGCACAATCGGGCCTGCTGGGCGCAGGCGGGCGCGCCCACGCGGCGCGACGGTTGGGCGCGATATGGGGGGGACGATCTGGCCCGCGCGATCCGCGCACAAGGGGGGGCAGGCGTGATCGGCATTGGGCACTCGCAAGGGGGGGCCTGTTCCATGGTCTTGGCGCAGCGGGCGGACCCGTCGCTGTTTCGTGCCCTGGTTCTGGTCGAACCCGCCATCGTCTCGGCCCGTGCGGTGCGGGTGGCCAGGGTCCTGCCGAAATGGGCCGGGCGGTTCGTGAAACCGATGCGGGCCGCGCGGGATCGGCGGGATCATTGGCCGGATGTGGCCGCCTATCTGGCCGAGCTGCAATCTCACCCGGCCTATCGCCGGTTCGATGCCGAGGCCTGGGCGGCTGTGGCCCGCCACGGCACGGTTCCGGACGGGCAGGGGGGGGTGCGGCTGGCCTTTCCCAAGGCCTGGGAGGCGCATAACTTCTTTCATGCCGAGGCCGTGCTGGTCGATATCGAAACCCTCGACATCCCCCCCGTGGCGGTGATCCGCGGGCGGGCCAGCTATTTCTTTCCGGATCCGATGTGGCATGAACTTGCGCGGGTGCGGCCCGACATTGTCACGCTCGAAGACCCCCCCGCCTTCGGCCATCTTCTGCCGATCGAGGCCCCCCCCGGATCGGCATATGATCTCATCGAAACGGCGCTTGATCGCCTGTCTGCTTGACGCTTTCCGCCCAGGCTTTGCATCACGAGGCAAAGCACATCAAGGAGAGCATAATGGTCACCATCCGACGCGCCCAGATGAAGGATGCCCCCCCGGCGATTGCCCGGCTGGTGGAGGCGTTGTTGAAAGAGATTTCGGGCGATGAGGTGGCCCCCCCGCTGGGCCCCCCCGTTGCGCGCCAGCTTCTGGCAGGCCAGCAGGTGATCGGCCTTCTGGCCGAGGCCGACCGGCGTGCGGTGGGCGTGATGATGTTGAACCGTTGCGCGGCCATCTACGCCGGGGGGGGCGGCTTTGGCGAGATCTCCGAGCTTTATGTCGAACCCGCCTTTCGGTCGCGCGGGGGGGTGGCCACGGACCTGCTGACTTACGCCCGCGAGGTGGCCCGGCGCGAGGATTGGACCCGGTTGGAGGTCGGTGCGCCCGCGCAACCCGCCTGGGCCCGTACCCTGGCCTTTTATGAACGCGAAGGCTTTGCTGAGGTCGGACCGCGTTTGCGCTGGGTGGCGGAGTAACGGAAGCGTGCGGGGGGGTGCGCGTGCTCTCCCCCCCATATTTGGGGGGGAGGTGCATGAAGGGCGATTTCTAGGTAGAAAGGACGTGCACGCCCCCCCGCGTGGGTCGCTGAAATGCGCCTACGGGGGGGTTACCGGCTGCCATCCTCCTGAAAAGCTTAACAAATCCTTTCCACTTTACGGCGACTTTTTTTTCTATTAAAACACAACCAAAAGTGTATTTTTCTGTTGCGCCAGTGTTTGGTGCGCGCTAGCGTCAAGGGGGGGCAAGCAGCAAGACAGGCTGCCGGCCCTGACGAAACACCCACCCCCCCACCCCCCCTCGCTCCCTCGTCAGGTGCCGGCAGCCCACCTTTTTCGTGACGAGTTGTCTTGCATGAGACCAAGTAATCGGTACCACGCCCCCCCGGGCCTGCCCCCCCGGGGGGGCTTGTTTTTTTTATGGGGGGGCGATTGTTCGGGAATGGGGGGGCCTTGGGGGGGGCTTGCGCAACGGGGGGGCCAGGTTTCGGATAACAGGCCAGCTTTGCAAAGGAGTCGACCCATGCGCGCCCGTATCTATCAACCTGCCCGCAACGCCATGTCCTCGGGCATGGGCAAGACACGGGTCTGGCTGTTGGAATATGCCAATGACGAAGCGCGCGAGATTGACCCGCTGATGGGCTGGACCGGTTCCGGCGATACGCAAAGCCAGGTGCGCCTGAAATTCGACTCGAAGGAAGCCGCGCTGGCCTATGCCGAAGCAAGGGGGGGATCGAGGCCACGGTGACCGAGCCGCATAAACGCGCGGCGAACATCCGCAAGGGCGGCTATGGCGAAAACTTCGCCACCAACCGTCGCGGCCCCCCCTGGACGCACTGACCTTAGCCAAAGCGTCGATGAAGCCCCCCCGCCATGGCGGGGGGGCTTTTGTGTTTCAGCCGTTCAGGAACATGCGTGCGGCGGCTTCGAATTCACGCGGCTTTTCGGCATGCAGCCAGTGGCCGGTGCCGGGGGGGATCTTGGCCTGTTTCGCATGCGGAAACAGCCGTTTGATCAGGGAACGGTGTTCGGGCAGCACATAGTCGCTGTCGCCGCCCGCCAGAAACAGCGCGGGACCGGCGTACTGGCCGCTGACCGCCGGAAAGCCGGTGATCTTTTCCATATCGCGTTCCAGCGTGTCGAGGTTCAAGAGCCAGCGCTGCCCCCCCTTCACATCCAGCGACTGCAACAGGAAGGCGCGCACATCGGTTCGGGGGGGATCGCCGCCTCCAGCGCTGCATTTGCGCCGCTGCGCGTGGTGATCTGGGTCAAATCCAGCGCGCGCATGGCGTGGATCAGGTGCACCTGCGTGTGGCTGTAGGCAACCGGCGCAATATCGGCCACCAGCAACCGGCGCACCCGTTCGGCGCTGTCCAGCGCCAACACCATCGCCGCCTTGCCGCCCATGGAATGGCCGATCAGGTCGGCCTGCCCGCCGATCGCGTCCACCACGTCCGCAAGGTCTGCAGCCAATGCGTGGTAGTCGTGGCTTTCTTCCCACCGGCTGGCCCCCCCGTGGTTGCGCATGTCCACCGTGATCACGCGGCGGTCGTCTGCCAGACGGCGCGCAATGACGCCCCCCCAATTGCGACCCGAGCCGTAAAGGCCGTGCACGATCAGGATGGGCGGGCGGGTGGCGTCATCGCCGAAGGTCTGCATCTCCAACATGGCCCCCCCGACATAGCGCAGGGCGGTTGAGGCGGAAAGCCCTCTCGGCTAGGGTCGGCCGGACGGTGAGGAAATGCGATGGATCTGGACGCGAAGGCCGAGGCGCTGGCCCAATTGATGGAGGACCGGCTGGGCCTGCGCGGTGACGGGTTCGCCGCCAAGCTCAAACGCGCCGGGCGTCGCCTGCCGCGCCGCATCCGCCGTGATGGGGGGGCGGTGATTGTCGAGGCGCTGGCGTTGCAGGCCCATCCGAAACTGTCCCGCCGGGTTGACGAGGCGCAGCTGGCCCGCGCCGTGACCCATCTGGACCGCTTCCTGCGCAGCATTGATCCTTGGGAACGACGCAAGGGCGCCATGCTGAACTGGCTGGCCGGGCTTGCCTTCAGCCTGCTGGTCGTGGCCGGGCTTGTGGTCGTCGTCCTACGCTGGCGTGGGTTGGTCTGACCCGGAAGGGTGATTGCCTTTACCGGCCCCCCCGGCGTTACAGTTGAACGCGGTTCAATCGCAGGAGGGCCAGATGAGCGAAAAGACCCAAGCGCGCCGCGCCGCCCTGGGCGAGGCCCTGATCGAGGCCGCCGAACGGCGCGTGGTTTCCGGTGGGCTGGCGTCCGTCAAGGCGCGCGACCTGGCCCAGGATGCGGGCTGTTCGCTTGGCGCGATCTATAACGTCTACCCGGACCTGCCGACCCTGTTCATGGAAGTGACGCCCGCACCTTTGCCGCGCTTGATGCGGCGATCTCTGCCAGTCAATTACCAGACATGCCACCCCCCCGCGACGCACTGGTTGCCATGGCGCTGGCCTATCTGGATTATGCCATCGCCAACACAAATCGCTGGCGCGCGCTCTTTGACTTGGACCTGCCCGATGATCCCGCCCTGTCGGACTGGTACCTGACCCGTCTGCGCGGGCTTTTCGCTCATATCCATGGGGGGGCGCTTGTGCGGCTCTGGCCCGATCGCGACGCAGGTGAGATCGAGATGATGACCCGCACGCTGTTTTCTTCGGTGCATGGGGGGGTTGTGTTGCTGGGGGGGTTGGAGCGCCGGTTCTCCAACATCCCGCCTGAAGAGGTCGGGCGCATGATCCGCGGATTGCTGGCGGAAATCGGAAACACATAGTTTCTGAACGATGTTCAAGAAATGCTTGAAAGCGGTTGGCATCTTCCTATATCTCATTCATGAACAACGTTCACGGATGAGGAGGACACCATGTTCCGAACCCTGAAAACCCTGTTTGACGGTGCCAATGCACGGGCCGAAGAACATGTGCGCGAGCAGTATTCGATTGAATTGATCGAACAGAAGATCCGCGAAGCCACACGCGGGCTGCAATCGGCGAAGATGACGCTGGCCAGCCTGAAGCAGCGCGAACGCTCGGAAGCGCGCCAAGTGGCGGAGCTGGACGGTCGCATCGCCGATCTTGAGCTCCGCGCCCGCGAAGCGCTGGCGGCAGGGCGCGAGAACCTGGCGGGCGAGGCCGCCGAAGCCATCGCGCAGCTGGAAAATGAACGTTTGATCCGTCAGCGCACGGTCGAACGGCTGGAAACCCGCACCCTGCGGCTTCAGGCTCGATCGAGACCGCAAACCGACGTCTGGTCGACCTGCGCCAAGCGCGATCGCCGCCAAGGCCGTGCGCCTGGATGGGGGGGCTGCCCATGGTGGGTTGAACTCGACGCTCAAGGGGGGGCGGGGGGGCGCGATGCAGGAGGCCGAGGACCTGGTGCGCTCCGTCCTGTCCGAGGATGACCCGTTCGAACAGGCCGAAATCCTGGCCGAGATCGACGCGAGCCTCGACAACCGCGATGTTGCCGACCGCCTGGGTGAAGCCGGGTTCGGCGCGGCCACGAAATCAACCCGCACGGGCGTTCTGGATCGCCTGAAGGCGGACAAGTAATTGACCTTAAGGGAGAAGACCAATGCAACCGATCAAGAATGACAACTGGCTGATCATGCTCATCAACGGTGCGGGGGGGGTGGCTGCGGCCTATATCCTGCTGGCGCTGTCGCTGGCGAAATCCCCCCCCGACGTGCCGCTGGCGACCAAGGGCTATTGGGGGGGCATGGGGGGGATCGTGCTTTTGACCCTGTCGCTGATCAACCTGGTGAAATACCGTTTCGATAGTCGCATGAGCGAAGACCGCATTCGCCAGATCGAAGACGCGAAGAACGAGAAACTGCTGGAAGAGTTCATCGCCGAACCGAAACCCTGACGGACACCGGGCCTCGCCTTCGGGCGGGGGGGCTCATCCCCCCCTTTGGAAAGACACGTTCAGACGGCCCAGGGCTGTCTGAGCTTCGTCCAGGGTAAACAGATCCAGCGCGGGGGGGCGCGCGCCCGCAGGGACTTCGCCCCCCCGCGCAAGCTTGCCCAGGGTGATCAGCGCCGGGATGGCGGGGGGGATGAAGGGGGGGCCGTCGCCCGCCTCTGCCAACAAGGTCCAACTGTGCGTTTCACCGCCCCCCCCGGCGACATGTACCACCATGCCGCCGCGATCCGTGCCCAGTGGTTCCATCCACCCCCCCGCGACCCGGTGAAACAGCCGGGTAAACCGCGCCGGGTTCGGGGGGGCAAGGTTCCGGGCCCGTAGCCAACTCCAAACAGCGAGGGAGTGCTGCATGATGCCCAGCTCCAGCCCGGCACGAAACTCGACCGTACGCGCGCCGAAATACTCGGGGGGGAACAACAGCAGGTCCGGCGCGCCGATCAGTGCGGCGCGGCGGCTGAGGTCCGGGGGGGCGAGCTGGTAGGTGCGCGGATCCGACCAGCCGGGGGGGGCCTGCTGCCAGTGCCCGTCGCGCCACAGGGTCACAGGCGCGCGACCTGCCCCCCCAGGATCGCCTGCATCACCGACAGCCACGCGGCGCACGGTTGCCGGGCAGGATGGCGGCTTCGATATGGTCGAGGGTGGGCAGCTCCGCCACCAGCGCGGTCACGACGGCGGACGACAGCGCAGGGACCGATGAGACACCGGAAAGAACCGCCACGCCCCCCCGCGCCTTGGCCTTGGCGTCCAAGCTACTGATCCCCCCCTTGGTGAAATCTGCGTCATCCGAGAGATCGAGATAAGGTATACCCTGCGCAATTGCGGCTTCGGCCAGACGATAGGGCACCGCGCCATAATCCTGAAACGGTCCGGCCGCATCGACCACCATCTCGTGGTCGGCCAGCGTCTCGGTCAGGTCACCATCGCGGTCCAGCGCCAGCGGATGGCCGCCGTAGGTCGCACAGAATGCCTGCGCCTTGGAAAGAGAACGGCTGGTCACACTTACGTGCCAGCGTCTTCACTCAGCATGCGGGCCAGGCGCGACCCGAAAACACCCGTCCCCCCCCGACGATCAATACGCGGGGGGGGAGGGGGGGGACCGTCCCATTACAGGTCCGGGTACATCGGGAAGCGGGCGCAAAGCGCGGCCACCTTGCCGCGCACGGCAGCTTCGACCTCGGCGTTGCCCTCTTCACCATTGGCGGCCAGACCGTCGACCACTTCGATGATCAGATCGGCAATCTCGCGGAACTCGGCCTCGCCGAAGCCACGGGTGGTGCCGGCAGGCGTACCCAGGCGGATGCCCGAGGTCACGGTCGGCTTTTCCGGGTCAAACGGGATGCCGTTCTTGTTGGTGGTGATGTGGGCGCGGCCCAGGGCCTTGTCGACGATATTGCCGGTCACGCCCTTGGGACGCAGGTCCACCAGCATCACATGCGTGTCGGTGCCACCGGTGACAATGTCCAACCCGCCCTTGATCAGCTGATCGGCCAGGGCCACGGCATTGGCGCGCACCTGTTTCTGATAGGTCTTGAACTCCGGACGCAGCGCTTCGCCGAAGGCCGCGGCCTTGCCTGCGATGACATGCATCAGCGGACCACCCTGGATGCCTGGGAAGATGGCCGAGTTGACCTTCTTGGCGATGGCTTCATCGTTGGTCACGATCATGCCGCCCCCCCGCGGACCGCGCAGGGTCTTGTGGGTGGTGGTGGTGGCCACATGGGCGTGCGGGAAGGGCGAGGGGGGGTGTTCACCTGCCGCGATCAGGCCCGCGATATGGGCCATGTCGACCATCAGGTAGGCACCGACCGAATCCGCGATCTCGCGGAACTTGGCGAAGTCGATGACGCGCGGGATGGCCGAACCGCCAGCGATGATCAGCTTGGGTTGGTGTTCGGTCGCCAGGGCCTGGATCTGATCGTAGTCGATCAGGCTGTCTTCGCGCTTCACACCGTAATGCACCGCGTTGAACCACTTGCCCGACTGGTTCGGCGCGCGCCGTGGGTCAGGTGACCGCCCGCAGACAGGTCCATGCCCAGGATGGTGTCGCCGGGCTGGATCAGCGCCTGGAACACGCCCTGGTTCGCCTGGCTGCCGGAGTTCGGCTGCACATTGGCAAACTCGCAACCAAACAGTTGCTTGGCACGGTCGATGGCCAGGTTCTCGGCCACGTCGACATGCTGGCAGCCGCCATAGTAGCGACGGCCCGGATAGCCTTCGGCGTATTTGTTGGTCAGCACCGAGCCCTGCGCCTCCATCACGGCGGCAGAGACGATGTTCTCGGACGCGATCAGCTCGATCTCGTCGCGCTGACGGCCAAGCTCGTCGGTGATGGCACCGAACAGTTCGGGGGGGTCACGGGTCGACAGGCTTTCAGTGAAGAAACCGGGGGGGTCGCGGGTGGTGGTCATGTGCATTGTTCCTTGGGTAAGGCGACTGGAATGCCTGATTTCCTATCGGAAACAATTCTGAGCGCAAAGGGCGGAATGCGACCAACTGCCGGAAAGACGCGCCATCTCTGGCGTCTCGGGGGGGAAACATGTGGTTGTTTCGGAAACAGGGGGGGGCAGGACAGGAAACAGCCAATGAGTCGCAATATCGCCTTCGTGGCTTCGAATACGGATGTGGCGCGTGGCGCGCGCGACGAGCTGGTTGCGCTCTATGGGGGGGATGTGACGCCGGACAGGGCGGATATCATCGTCGCCTGGGCGGGGGGGACGGGTTCATGTTGCAGACCCTGCACGAGACGCAATCGCTGCCTGCGCCGGTCTATGGCATGAACTGTGGTACGGTCGGTTTCCTGATGAACGAATACAGCCCGGACGGTTGATCGACCGGCTGTTTGCGGCCGAGGAAGAGGTGATCAACCCGCTTTCGATGCGCGCGGTCTGCCGTGACGGGTCGGTGCAGGAGGCCTTGGCCATCAATGAAGTCAGCTTGTTGCGCGCGGGTCCCCCCCAGGCCGCCAAATTGCGGATCACGGTGGATGACAAGGTGCGCCTGGAAGAGCTGGTCTGCGACGGTGCGCTTCTGTGTACGCCTGCCGGATCGACCGCCTATAACTATTCCGCCCACGGGCCGATCCTGCCGATCGGCTCGGACGTGCTGGCGCTGACCGCCATGTCCGCCTTTCGTCCGCGCCGCTGGCGGGGGGGGCATTGCTGCCCAAGACCGCCGTGGTGCGCTTTGACGTGTTGCAGGGGGGGGAAAAGCGCCCGGTCATGGCCGATGCGGACAGCCGGTCGGTGCGCGATGTCGTCTCGGTCGAGATCCGCTCCGAGGAGGCGATCCGCCACCGCATCCTGTTCGACCCGGGCCACGGGCTGGAGGAACGGCTGATCCGCGAGCAATTCGTGTAAGCCGCACCGCCGCGCGCGTCAGTCGTCGCCCCCCCCGTCCCGCAGCCAGGCCTCGCGTTTGCGGTAGATCGTTGAAGGAGAGACATCCAGCGCCCGCGCCGCGCGGGGGGGGATCGACCCGCCGTGGGTGTGAATCACCGCCTCGATCACATCGCGTTCGATCTCGGCCAGGGTGCGGCCATGGATCGGCACACGGGTGCCCGCCTGTCCGGCCTGGGCGGCGAAGCCGCGGGTGTCGGCGGTCAGTTCCTCGGGCAGCATCCAGGCTTCGACCATTGGCGCGTCGTGGTTCAACACCACATTCCAGACCACGTTCAACAGCTGGCGCACATTGCCGGGCCATTTGTGACGCAGCAGGATGCCCTGGGCATCCGGTGTAAATCCGGCAAAGGCGCGCCCTTCACGGCGGGCCAACTGTTTCAGCCGGGCCTGGGCGATGGCCAGCACATCCTGCCCGCGTGCGCGCAGGGGGGGGTAAGGTCAGCGTGGCCACATGCAACCGATAGAAAAGGTCGACGCGCAACCGGCCTTCCTCCATCTCCGCATAGGGATCGCGCGCGGTCGAACAGATTACCCGCGTTCCGGCGCGCCGGTCATCCGTGCCGTCCGGTGCCTCACAACGTTGCAGCACGCGCAGGAACTGGGCCTGCACCTGCGGCGAAAGATTGCAGACTTCATCCAGGTAAAGCGTGCCGCCTCCAAGATGCCCAGTCTTGCCGCCCTCGCCGAACAGGTCACGCTCCAGCGCGTCCGGGCGCAGGGCCGCACAATCCACAGGCAGAAACTCTGCCTGGGACCGCGCGGACCGGCCATGAATGCTGCGCGCCAACATTTCTTTTCCGGTGCCGTGTTCGCCTTGAATGAACACGGTCGCGTCGGACCGCGCCACCGCTTCGACTTTGCGCAGTACCGCTTCCATGTTGGGGGGGGAGGTGCCGATCAGGCTGAGCGCGTCTAGTTCCGCATCCCGTGTGACCGGGGGGGTCGGGGGGGCGTCAGGCGGATCGGTCTCCGCCAGGGGGGGCTGCGATATCGGCGGCAGGGGGGGCGCGTTGTCCGGGGGGGTGGTCGGTGTGACCTCCACACTGCGGCTGCGTCCGCCTGTGGCAGAGCGGCAACGGCGCATCGCGCTTTCCACCGTCTTGCTGAGACGGATGCGGCTGAACGGCGTGAACAGGCAGTCGAACGCGCCATTGCGCATCGCTTCGGCCGCGTCGTTGATTTCATCGTTATTGGCCACCACCACGATCGTGGTGTCCGGCGCGCGCGTCAGCCAGTCCTTTACATCCGCCAGGGTCGAGGCCCCCCCGTCCAGACGCAGCGGCAGGAAAACGAGCTGCGGCAGTTGCGTGTCGAAGATTGCGCGTGCATCGTCCAGCGAGGCAGCCCGCAGAATGCGACACCCGTGGTTCAGGAACGGATCGTCGGGAAACAGCCAGGCCTGATCACGGGTGCCGACAGCCAATACCTTAACCGCGCCGTCGACACTGCTGCCGTGCGGCACATGGTCGGGAATTTGGCTCGGTTCACTGTTCACCCGTATGACCTTTTTTTTACACAACCCACAGCATATACAATCACTCGCGCGGGTTGAGCATTCTTTAATTTCGGACCCATTATATGAAAAAAAATCCACCCTCAGGGCAGGCCCAAGGGTGGATTTTCGTCGATTGTGACGGTGGTTCTTATGCTTTCGAATAGCCCATATCGCTCAGGGCGTCGCGAATCTCTTCCAGGATGGCGGGGGGGTCGTCGATCGTGGCGGGCATCTTGTATTCCTTGCCATCGGCAATTGACACCATGGTTGCGCGCAGGATCTTGCCGGACCGCGTTTTGGGCAGGCGATCCACCACGGCGCAGAGCTTGAAGGCCGCCACCGGGCCGATCTTCTCGCGCACCAGCTTGACGCATTCCGCGGTCACCTCGGCATTGTCGCGATCGGTGCCGGCATTGAGGCAAACCAGACCCAGCGGCAGCTGGCCCTTCAGCTGGTCGGTCACGCCAATCACCGCACATTCGGCCACGTCAGGGTGCGAGGCCAAGACCTCTTCCATCGCGCCGGTGGACAGGCGGTGGCCTGCGACATTGATCACGTCATCGGTGCGGGCCATGATATAGACATAGCCGTCCTCATCCTTGTAGCCCGCATCGCCGGTCTCATAGTAGCCCGGGAAGGTGTTGAGGTAGCTTTTCTTGAACCGCTCCTCGGCGTTCCAAAGCGTCGGCAGGGTGCCCGGCGGCAGGGGGGGCAGTTTGATTGCAATCGCGCCCAGTTCGCCCGCGGCCATCGGGTGGCCGCCCTCGTCCAGGATCTGCACATCAAAGCCCGGCATCGGCACGGACGGGCTGCCCAGCTTGACTGGCAGTTCCTCGATCCCCCCCAGCGGGTTTGCGGCGATGGCGAAGCCGGTTTCGGTCTGCCACCAGTGGTCGATCACCGGCACCTGCAGCTGTTCCTGCGCCCAGACGATGGTGTCGGGGGGGTCGGCGCGCTCACCGGCCAGGTAGACCTGTTTCAGGCAGCTGAGATCGTATTTCTTCACGAACTCGCCCTTGGGGGGGTCTTCGCGTTTCACGGCGCGGAAGGCGGTGGGGGGGGCGGTGAAGAAGCTTTTCACGTTATGCTCGGAAATCACCCGCCAGAAGGTGCCCGCGTCCGGCGTGCCGATCGGCTTGCCTTCGAACACGATGGTGGTGTTGCCGTGGATGAGCGGCCCATAGCAGATATAGGAATGGCCCACGACCCACCCCCCCACGTCCGAGGCGGCCCAGAACACATCGCCGGGATCCACATTATAGAGGTTCTTCATGGTCCAGTTCAGCGCCACCAGGTGGCCGCCGGTGTGGCGGATGACGCCCTTGGGCTGGCCGGTGGTGCCCGAAGTATAAAGGATATAGGCCGGGTGGTTGCCCTCGACCGGGACACAATCGGCCGGGGGGGCCACGCCTTCCTGCGCCTCGTTCCAATCGAAGTCGCGGCCAGGGGGGGTCAGGTCGGCCGGGTGTTCCTCGCGCTGCAGGATCACGGTGAAGTCCGGCTTGTGGTCGGCCAGGTCAATGGCCCCCCCGTCCAGCAGCGGTTTGTAGGGCACGATGCGGCCCGGCTCGATCCCGCAGGAGGCGGCGATGATCGCCTTGGGTTTGGCGTCGTCGATACGCACTGCCAGTTCGTTCGAGGCAAAGCCGCCGAAGACCACCGAATGCACCGCGCCGATGCGGGTGACGGCCAGCATGGCGACCAGCGCCTCGGCCACCATGGCATGTAGATGATGACCCGGTCACCCTTGGTCACACCCTTGGCGACCAGAGCCCCCCCGGCCAGCGAGGCCACACGGTCCTTCAGCTGGGCATAGGTGATCTTGTCCTGACGGCCGGTGATCGGGCTGTCATAGATGATGGCGACCTGATCGGCGCGGCCGCCGTCCACATGCCGGTCCACGGCATTCCAGCAGGTGTTGACCATCCCGTCGGAGAACCATTCATACAGCGGTGCGTTCTCGTCAAAGAGGGCCTTCGAGGGCACCTTGTCCCAGTCGATGGCCCCCCCGGCGGCTTCCATCCAGAAGGCTTCGGGGGGGTTGGCCTGCCAGGCTTCATAGACGTCTTTATATGCCATGCGGTGCTTCCTCCTCAGATCGCTTGGGATTGGTGTAGCGGGGGGGGCGGGGGGGACGTCGGGGGGGCAAGGGGGGGGCGACGGCCCCCCCGGCGGCAAAAGGGCGCAACAATTTTGCAGGATTTTGCCAAGACGCTCTGCAAATTTTTGCAAAGCCCTTGGTTGTATGCGCTGAAATTTTGAAATTCCAGGGTTTTGCAAAATTGCAAATATTGCTTGCAAAGCTTGCTGCGGGGGGGATTCGCCGCGGATTGCACCCAGGTTGGAGGGTCTAAGCTGCATGCAGATTTCAAAATGGAGAAGATAATGACGTCACGACTGGCCGTTCTGGGAATTCTTGCGGTGTCCTCGCTATTCGGTGCTCCGGTCCTGGCGCAGGACGGCTGGACCTTTGTGGGGGGGCCTGAAGCCGGGCAGTTCCAGGCCTTTGCCGGAACCTGCCCGCTGGACGATCCGGCCACGGGAAATTTTCTGTGTTTCGGCCTCAGCTGCGAGGCCCCCCCCAATGCGACACCCGCCTGGGCATTAATGGCGGCGGGCACGGGTCTGCCCGACCGGTTCGTGATGCAGGTTTCTGTGGATGGGGGGGCGCGTTTTGCTCCGGTCGCGATGGCCTCCGTGCCGATGGAGGCTTTGCCATGTGGCGGGACAGGGGGGGGATGGCGGCAGAGACATCCCGCGAGATGCGCGCGGCGATCCGTGCGGGCGGCCAGGCCAGGGTGCAGTTCGACGGCAACCTGGCCGAGCTATCCTCGTTGATCTTGCCGGGGGGGCTGGTCCGGCATTGGATCAGCTGGTGCAGATCTGCGGGCGGTAGAGGTCGTCAGCCGTAATGCGCAACCGGCGTGCCCGCCACGGCGGACATGTTCAACAGACCGCGCGCGGTGATTGACGGGGGGGTGACGATATGCGCCCGGTTGCCCATGCCCATCAGGATCGGCCCAACCTCCAGCCCCCCCAGCCCTTTGGTCTTGAGGATGTTGCGCACCGCGGAAGCGCTGTCCGCATTTGGGAAGACCAATACGTTGGCGGGCCCGTCGAACCGCCCCCCCTCGGGGGGGAAGATGTGGCGGCGTGTGGCCTCGTCCAGCGCCGCATCCACATGCATCTCGCCCTCATAGGCGAAATCGCGCGGGGGGGTGGCGTCGAGGAGTTCCAGCGCCCCCCCACGGGCGCGTATGCCGGTGTCGCAGCTGTGGTTGCCGAACTGTGAATAAGAGCAAAGTGCGATCTTCGGCTCGACCCCCCCGAACCGGCGCACATGGCGCGCGGCCGCTTCCGCAGTCTCAGCAATCTGGGCCGAGGTCGGTTCCGGATGCACATGGGTGTCGGCGATGAACAGCGGGCCGTCTTCCAGGATCATCAGGCTCAGCGCGGCGGTCGGGTGCAGCTCCTCGGTGCCCAGGATCTGGGTCACATAATTCAAGTGCCATTGATACTGACCGAAAGTGCCGCAAATCAGGCTGTCGCTTCGCCCCCCCGGTTCACCATGATGGCACCGATTGCCGTGGTATTGGTGCGCATGATTGCCTTGGCCAGGTCCGGGGGGGTCACGCCGCGCCGTGCCATGATCTTGTGATAGGTCTGCCAATAGTCGCGGTAGCGGTCGTCACGCTCGGGGGGGTTGACGATGTCGAAATCCACGCCGGGTTTCAGCGGCAGACCGGCGCGTTCGCAGCGCTTGGCGATGACGTCGGGGGGGCGGCCAACCAGGATCGGCGCGTCGGTGGTTTCCTCCAGCATCGCGTTCGCGGCGCGCAACACCCGATCATCCTCGCCCTCGGCAAAGACCACGCGGCGTTCGGCCTTGCTGGCAGCGTCGAACACGGGGGGGCGCATGATCAGCGCGGATTTGAATACGGAACTGTCCAGCTTGGCCTTGTATTCTTCAAGCGAAGGGAGGGGGGGCCGGGTGGCCACGCCGCTTTCCATCGCCGCCTTGGCAACGGCGCTGGCGACCACGCCCATCAGGCGCGGGTCGAAGGGTTTCGGGATCAGATAGTCCTCCCCCCCGAAACTCAGCTGTTCCCCCCCCTTGTAGGCAGCTGCGGCCTCGGCGCTTGTCGTGGCGCGGGCCAGCGCGGCGATGCCTTCAATACAGCCCAGCTGCATGGCGTCGTTGATCTCGGTCGCACCCACGTCCAGCGCGCCCCCCCGGAAGATGAAGGGGGGGAAACACAGCACATTGTTGACCTGATTGGGAAAATCGCTGCGTCCCGTGGCGATGATCGCGTCGGGGGGGGCGACCTTGCGTACCTCGTCGGGCATGATTTCCGGCGTCGGGTTGGCCAGCGCGAAGACCACCGGCTTGTCCGCCATCTTTGCCACCATTTCCGGCTTCAGCACACCGGGACCCGACAGGCCCAGGAACAGGTCGGCCCCCCCTTCGATCACCTCGTCCAGCGTGGCCGCAGTGTTGCCCTGCGCATATTCTGCCTTCTGCGGCGTCATGTCCTTCTCGCGGCCCGCGTAAACCAGGCCCTCGATGTCGCACAGCCAGACGTTTTCCCGTTTGACCCCCCCCAGTTTCAAAAGCATGTTCAGGCAGGCAATGCCCGCCGCCCCCCCGCCGCCGGTCGACACCACCTTGATATCGGCGAAATCCTTGCCCACGACTTTGAGCGCATTGGTCGCCGCCGCACCCACAACGATGGCCGTGCCGTGTTGATCGTCGTGGAAAACCGGGATGTTCATGCGCTCGCGGCAGATTTGTTCAACGATAAAACAATCCGGGGGGGCCTTGATGTCTTCGAGGTTGATCGCGCCGAAGCTCGGTTCCATCGCGCAGATGATATTCGCCAGCTTTTCCGGGTCACTTTCATCCAGCTCGATGTCAAAACAGTCAATATTGGCGAATTTCTTGAACAGGACCGCCTTGCCTTCCATCACCGGTTTCGAGGCCAGCGCGCCGATATTGCCCAGGCCCAGCACGGCCGAGCCGTTCGTGACCACCGCCACCAGGTTGCCGCGCGCCGTGTAGCGGCTGGCGTCGGATGGGGGGGTGGCTTTGATCTCCATGCAGGCGTCCGCAACGCCGGGGGGGGAATAGGCCAGTGCCAGGTCGCGGCCATTGGCCATCGGCTTGGTCGCGCGGATCTCCAGCTTGCCCGGCTTCGGGTGCTCGTGATAGTTGAGAGCGGGTTTCTGCGGTGTTTTCTCGTCTTTCACGGGCGGCTCCTCCGGCTGATGGTTTAAGGTTAAACCATCTATCTGACGCTGCGGCATACACCCAAAGACATACACCGATCAAGCCCGGCTGTCGCGTCTTTGCTGCCAATTGACGCTTTCGGATCGCGTTTCTGGCTTGCATCCGCCGGATGGTAGCGCCAACCTTGATCAATCAGTCAGAAATGGAGTCGCTCATGTCCCTGCTGGACGCGGCGAAACGGGCGCGCGATAACGCCCATGCCCCCCCCTATTCGAATTTCAAGGTCGGCGCGGCGGTAAGGACCACCAGCGGTGACATCTTTGCCGGCTGCAACGTGGAAAACGTGGCCTATCCGGAAGGCACCTGCGCCGAGGCGGGCGCGATTGCCGCCATGGTCTTGGCCGGGCAGCGCGAGATCACCGAGGCGCTGGTCATCGCTGACGCGCCCCCCCTGCCGGTCACCCCCCCCTGCGGCGGGTGTCGACAGAAGCTCAAGGAGTTCGCCGGGCCCGACGCCCGCGTGACCATGCTGACCACCGGCGGGGGGGCCGAACTGGTCATGACCATGGCCGAGCTGCTGCCTGGCGCTTTCACCAACGAGCATCTGGAGACCTCATGACACGCGCCTTTCTTGTCGTCATGGATTCGGTCGCATCGGCGGCGCGCCGGATGCGGACCGCTTCTTCAACGGCGACGTGCCCGATACCGGGTCGAATACGCTGTTGCACATCGCTCAGGCCTGCGCCGAGGGTCGGGCTGAAGAAGGGCGCTCCGGCCCGCTGTCCCTGCCCAATCTCGACGCGCTGGGCTTTGGGGGGGCGGCGCTGAAACTGGCCTCGGGCGAGGGCGCGCCGAACATGGGTGCCACGCCCTCTGGCCTCTGGGGGGGGCCGCCGAAGAGGTCAGCCCGGGCAAGGACACCCCCCCCTCGGGCCATTGGGAGATCGCCGGTGTGCCCGTGCCCTGGGACTGGCACTATTTCCCGGACACTCAGCCGTGTTTCCCGCCCGATCTGACCACGGCCATTTGCAAGGCCGCCGGGGGGGTGGACCGCATTCTGGGCGACAAACACGCCTCCGGTACGGTCATTCTGGACGAACTGGGCGGCGAACACATGCGCACCGGTCTGCCGATCGTCTACACTTCCGCAGATTCCGTGTTGCAGATCGCCGCGCATGAGGAGGTCTTCGGACTTGACCGCCTGCTGGACCTTTGCCGGGCCGTTGCGCCGATGGTGCATGACATGCGCGTGGGGGGGCGGGTCATCGCGCGGCCCTTCCTGGGCGATGCTGATGCCGGTTTCACCCGCACCACCAACCGGCGCGATTTCGCGATAAACCCGCCCAGCCCGACGCTCTGCGACTGGGCGCAAGCCGCTGGGCGCAAAGTTCATGCGGTGGGCAAGATCGGCGATATCTTCGCTCATCAGGGCATTGACGAGGTGCGCAAGGGCGCGGATGACGCGCTGATGGAGCATCTGATCGACCTGATGGACGAGGCCGCCGATGGTGACCTGGTCTTTGCCAATTTCGTCGAATTCGACGCGAAATTCGGCCATCGCCGCGATATCTCGGGCTATGCCCGCGCGCTGGAGTGGTTCGACAGTCAACTGCCGCGCATCTTCGCCAAGGCGCGGGCGGGCGACATGATCCTGTTCACCGCAGATCACGGCAATGATCCCAGCTGGGTCGGCACCGACCACACCCGCGAGCGGGTGCCGGTGCTGATCCACGGGCTGGGCGCGGGCAAGATCGGCCATTGCGGGTTTTCCGACATCGCCGCTCGGTGGCGCAACACCTCGGCCTGACTGAGCGCGGGGGGGCGGGGGGGAGGAGCTTTCTGTGAGCTGGCGTGAGGTTCCCAAGATCGAATTGCATCTGCACCTTGAAGGGGGGGCCGCCCCCCCACCGACCTTGATCAAGCAGATGGCGTTTGAGAAGAAGTTGGACATTTCCAACATTTTCACCCCCCCGGAAGGCGGATATGACTACCGGGATTTCTTGCACTTTCTCGAGGTTTACGAGGCGGCGACCTCGGTTCTGACCGGGCCGGAGGAGTTCAAGCGCCTGACCAAGGCCGTGTTGGCGGAAAGCGCCAGCCACGGGGGGGTGATTTATACCGAGGCCTTCCTGTCCCCCCCGGATTTCTGCGGCGGGCGTGATGTGGGGGGGGCCTGGCGCGAGTATCTGCACGCGATCCGAGAGGCGGCGGATGAGGCGAAAGCGGCGCATGGGATCGAGATGCGCGGCATCATTACCGCGATCCGCCATTTCGGTGGCGATCTGGCCCGTGAGACCGCGCTTTGCGCGCAGGAAACGGCGGGCGATTTCATCACCGGTTTCGGCATGGGCGGCGACGAAAAATCCGGGCATCCCAAGGACTTCGCCTATGCGTTCGACATGGCGCGCGAGGCCGGGTTGCGGCTGACCACCCACGCCGGTGAATGGGGGGGCGGGGGGGCCGAAGAGGTGCGCGCCTCGCTCGATGCGTTGAAGGTTGAACGGATCGGCCATGGGGGGGTGCACTCCATTGATGACCCGGCACTGATAGAACGGCTGGTGGATAAAGGCGTTGTGCTGGAGGTCTGTCCCGGCTCGAATGTCTTTCTGGGGGGGGTCTATCCGGACCTGACCGCGCACCCGATCGAACGGCTGCGCGCGGAAGGGGGGGTGAAGGTTACCGTCTCGACCGATGATCCACCCTTCTTCCGTACTACGATGACCCAGGAGTACGAGGGTCTGGAACGGGTCTTCGGCTGGGACGCCGCGCGGTTTACCGAGGTTAACCTGGTGGCCGCCGAGGCCGCTTTCTGCGATGAAGAGACACGCGCCGCCCTGCGCAAGACAGTGGAGAATTTTGATGTATGACCACCTGACCGTCGTCGACCACCCGCTGGTGCAGCACAAGCTGAGCCTGATGCGCGAGAAGGAAACGCAAAGCGCGGTGTTCCGCCAGCTGCTGCGTGAGATCAGCCAGCTTCTGGCTTATGAGGTCACCCGTGAACTGCCAATGACCACGCAGCAGATCGACACGCCGCTGCAAAAGATGGATGCGCCGGTGCTGGCGGGCAAAAAGCTGGCGCTGGTGTCGATCCTGCGCGCAGGCAATGGGCTGCTGGACGGCATTCTGGAGCTTATTCCGCTGGCCCGCGTGGGGGGGTTTGTCGGCCTCTACCGGGACGAAGAAACGCTGGAACCGGTGCAGTATTATTTCAAAGTGCCCGAGGCGCTTGAGGACCGGTTGGTCATCGCCGTGGATCCGATGCTGGCCACCGGCAACAGCTCGGCTGCCGCGATTGATCTGCTCAAGAAAGCGGGGGGGGCGAAGAACATTCGTTTCCTCTGCCTGCTGGCCGCGCCGGAAGGCGTTGCCCGCATGAAAGAGGCCCATCCGGACGTGCCGATCGTCACCGCCGCGCTGGACGAACGCCTGAACGAGAACGGCTATATCGTGCCGGGTCTGGGCGATGCGGGCGACCGGATGTTTGGCACAAAATAAGGGTTAACCCCCCCTTCTGACCATTCGTTAACCATTGTTGCGCGCGCTCGGACAAACCGGGCGCGCGTGACGTATTGGCTCTTTACTCGCTAGGGGGGGAACTCCGGCATCATTCCCACCATATTTTGTGTGGGGGGGGCACAGTATGCAGAGTTTCAAATCCGCGGCCATTGCCGCAATCGCTGCCATCGTGACGACGACCAGTGCCGAGGCCTTGACCCTGGCGCAGGGCGCGCAGCCGGCGGAGACGCCACCGTCCAGCTATCGAGGTGACGTGTATGTCGACAGCCGGGGGGGCTGCGCCTATGTGCGCGCCGGGGGGGTCGGTGGGCGCACCAATTGGGTGCCGCGGGTGACGCGGGACCGCAAGGTGGTCTGTGGTCTTGCGCCAACGTTTTCGCGCACGGCCACCGCGACGGCTCCGCAGCCCGCACCGGCCCCCCCGACCCGCGTGACACGGCCCGCAGCTTCGACACCTGCGCCCACTGCGGCTCCGGCCGCAACACGTCCTGCCGCACCGGCGACCGTCGCGCCATCCCCCCGGCCCGCAGCACACCCGCAGCGGTGGTCACGGATGCCCCCCCCGCCGCCGGGCCGCTGGTGCGCACCGTGCATGTGGCCTGCGCCAATCCGGGCGACGAAATGGTCGTGCCCGCCGGGCGGGTCAAGATCCGCTATACCTGTTCCGCGCGTGAACAGGTGGTGCGCAATGTGCAGCTGTCGAACGGTGAAACGCTGCGCATTATCGCCACCCGCAGCCCGCATGAATATGTGCGCAACCGTCCCCCCCGTACCGCGCAGGCGGCCCCCCCGGCCTCCGGGCGCGCGGCACCGGGGGGGACCGGTCCTCGGGGCGGGGGGGGCATGCCGGAAGGCTACCGTGCCGCGTGGGATGATGACCGCCTGAACCCCCCCAACCGGGGGGGGCCGCGCACCGCCGCGGGCGACGCGCAGATGGCGGCGGTTTGGGATGACAGCGTGCCGATGCAACGGGTCGCGCCCGGCGCGGCCGCCTCGACCACCACCGTATCAACCATGTCCGCCCCCCCGCGTCGCAACGCCGAGGTTGGCACGGATGCGCGGTTCATTCAGGCCGCCAGCTTTGCCGACCCGGCCAACGCGCAGCGGACCGCACAGCGCATTGCCCGTCTGGGCCTGCCGGTGCGCATGGTCAAGGTGACACGCGGTGGGCAGGCGCTGCGTCTGGTGCAGGCCGGGCCCTTCGCGGATGGTGCCGCGCTGACCCGTGCGCTGGGCAAGGTGCGGGGGGGGCTGGGGGGGTTTGCGGATGCCTATGCGGTAAGGTGACCGCCGCCACAACGGCTCAGACCGAAACAGAAGGCCCCCCCGGCGGGACACCCGACCGGGGGGGCTTTTTCCTGTCAGGACGGATTATTCGCCGCAGATGGCCTGCAGGCTGATCCAGCTTCCGTCATCCATCAGTGGCCGTGCCTCGGCGACCGGCACCGGGTCGGCCTCGATCAGGGGGGCAGGGTGCGCTCGCCGGTCTGATCCAGCGCGTAGGCGTAGGGGGGGCTGGAGCGCAGGCGCGCCTCGGCAAAGCGCGCCACCAAAAGGTCGGTTGGCACCGGGGGGGCCGGGGGGGAGCGGGTCACAAGGGTCCGGGCGTAGCTGTCCAGCGCCGCATCCGGCAACTGGCCCGAGGTCAGAAGCCGCAGCGTCGCGCCCAGACCGGCCTGGCTCAGCAGCGCGCGCATCGGGTCTTCCAGGTCCCGGCGCAGCGCTTCGGTCAGCAGAAAGCCCGCGGCCACATCGGGTTCCTCATAGTCCTCGATCACCGCGCGGTTCAGCAAAAGGATGCCGCCGGGCAGGTGGCTGGCCCCCCCCGCAGGTCCGCCAGGCAGCACCATGACCTGCGCCTGACCGGGGGGGCCCAACACGCGCGAGGCCAGACGGCCCAGGGCCGCGCGTCCGGCCGGATCGGTGCAGGGGGGGGCACCCGTCACCCGCGTGATACGCGTCAGCAACCGTTGCCCCCCCACGGCGGCGCGGGTCGGTTCGGGCACCACGCGGGCGGTGTAATCGGTCAGGGCACCGGGCAGCCAGAAGATCCCAAGCGCGGCAAAGCTCAACACGCCCGCCGCCGTCAGCACGAACCGCAGCCGCCCCCCCGGACGCGAGGTTTGGCGGCTGATCGCCGTCTGTACCCGCTCAAGCGCGTCGATCATGGTGTCGTCGTCAAGCTCCAGCTCTTCATCCTCGTCCGTGCCGGGGGGGGAATAGAGCGCAGGCCGTGTGCCCGGATTCAGCCGCCGCACGGCGGGCAGGGACCAATGGGCCAGCGGATGTTCGGCCATATCGGCAATGGTCAACGTCGCCTCGCCCAGCGAGGCGATTACATTACGCCGCTGGTCGCCTTCGCCACCGCGCCAAAGCCCCCCCGGCGCTTCCAGCCGGTCATACTGTGTGAGGGCCGTCATTCTGCTCGCATCCGCCACCCGTTTTTCTGCGTGCAAGCATAGCCTTAAGCGGCGGAGATTTCTAGGGGGGGGCGAGCCCACCTCCGTGGGGGGGATCCATCGGGGGGGTGCTGTCGGGGGGGGCGGGCTGTGTCGAACGCAGCGAGATCACCGCGCCCGAGACCGCGATCAATCCCATGCCCAGCACCGCCATGGACGTCAAGGTCTGGCCGAACATCAGGTAGCCCCCCCAGAAGGCGGCGAAGATCAGCAGCGCGTATTCGAAGATGGCCACCTGCGCGGCCTCTCCCAGCTGGTAGCCGCGAAACAACAGCCACATCGCGACGACCGCGCCGCCCGATTGCACCAGCAACAGCCCCCCCCAGGTCCGGGCGCTGGGCCAGACCAGGCCACGGGTCAGGAAGCCCTCGGCCCCCCCGGCGGGCACGTCCAGCGCCAAGGCTGAAAATGTCGCCGCGCCGATCAGCCCGAACAGCCCCCCCAGGGACAAGAAGAAATACAAAAGCAGCGACAGGGTGCTTTCGCCTTCGCACCATTGCCGCGTGGCCAGGGCACCGATGGCATAAAACAGGCCCGAGGTCACCGGGATCAGCGCCAAAAGGTTCAGCCCGCCTGCGAACGGATTCAGAACCAGTAGAACGCCGGCAAAGCCCAGCACGGCGGCGGTGACGCGGGTCGGGCCCACCTTGTGGCCCATGAAAAGCGCGCCGATCAGCATGACCCAGATCGCGCGGTGAACAGACCGGCGGCCGCCTGGCCCACGGACATGAAGCCGAGCGACCCAAAATAGATCAGCATCGACAGCGCGGTCACCCCCCCGCCGCGCATGGCGACGGCCCAGACCCGGTTGGGACGCAGCTGCCCCCCCCGACCTGTTGCGCCAAGACCGGCCAACAGAAGAAGCACGAGGCGCTGCGGGTCGCGTGGAACTGCCAAAGGCCTATGTCGCGCGCGATCAGCGTCACAAGGTTGTCAAACAGCCCCCCCAACAGGAACATCGCGGCAAAGACCACGCCCGCCGCGGCCATCGGTTTGTCGTTGGACATGGTTGCTCCGTCGTCTTTGCCCATTGACCATGGGGGGGCAGGGGGGGATGCGCTCTTGTCTGTAGACGCCCCCCCGCCGCCATTGCGACATGTCAAAAGCGACACTGGTGAGAAAAATGGGTGCGACAAGAAAGTGGGAACGGCCACGCGCGTGCGGCAGGAGGAGGCCAGCGCGCCCAAGGCCGAAGCAAGACTGGGAGGGAGCCCATGGGCTGGATGGTAGACGAGACCGGATTGGGCAAGCGCGCGGCAAACCATGTGCCGCTGACACCGCTGTCACATCTGCGCCGCGCCGCAGGCGTGTTTGCCGGGCGCACGGCGCTGGTGCAAGGGGGGGATCGACGCTTTACCTACGCTGAATATCACGCACGGGTCAGCCAGTTGGCGTCGGCGCTGGCCAAGGCGGGTGTGGATCCTGGTGATGTGGTCGCCACCGTCATCCCGAACACATTGGCCCATGTCGAGGCCTGCTTTGCCATTCCCGCCTGCGGGGGGGCGGTTCTGAATACGATCAATATCCGCCTGGATGTGGACACGGTGGCCTATATCCTTGACCACGGTGGGGGGGCTCGTGCCGTGTTGGCCGACACCCAGTTCCTGGGCCTGGTCGAGGCTGCCATCAAACGCATGGAGGGCCCCCCCGCGCCGATGGTGATCGAGGTCGGCGCACCCGAGGCCGGCACCCCCCCGCCAGCGGCAACTATCCGGAATATGAAGCGTTCCTGGCGGGCGGCGATCCGGCGTTCGACTGGGTGATGCCCGAGGATGAATGGGAAAGCCTCGCGCTGAACTATACCTCCGGCACCACCGGGCGGCCCAAGGGCGTGGTCTATCACCATCGGGGGGGCGCTTATCTGATGACCATGGGCACGCCGATCAGCTGGAACATGGGGGGGCTTTACCCGATCTATCTGACCATCGTGCCCCCCCTGTTTCACTGCAACAACTGGAACCACAGCTGGATGATGCCGCTGGTCGGCGGTACCATCGTCACCTGCCGCGACGTGACGGCCAAGGCGATCTATGACGCCATTGCGGATGAGGGCGTGACCCATTTCGGCGGCGCGCCCATCGTGCTCAATACGATCATCAATGCGCCCGCCGACCACCGCCGCGACTTCAACCACGTGGTCGAGGTCTTTACCGCCGGAGCCCCCCCGCCCCCCCCGCCGCCACGCTTGCGGCCATCGAACCGCTGGGCTTCAACGTTACTCAGGTCTACGGGCTGACCGAAACCTACGGCCATATCACGGAAACCACCTGGAACGGCCCGCTGTGGGACGACCTGCCGCAGGATGAAAAAGCCGCGATCAAGGCGCGCACCGGGGGGGTTGCGATGCCGATGATGGAACATGTGACCGTGATGGACGAAACCATGTCCCAGGTGCCGATGGACAGCCAGACAGCGGGCGAGATTATGATCCGCGGCAATTCGGTCATGAAGGGCTATCTGAAGAACCCGGACGCGACCGAGGAAGCTTTGCAGGCGGCTATTTCCATTCCGGCGACGTGGCGGTGCAGCACCCCCCCGATGGCTATATCCAGATCACCGACCGGGCCAAGGACATCATTATCTCAGGCGGCGAAAACGTGTCCTCGGTCGAGGTTGAAGGTGTCTTGATGCACCATCCCGCCGTGTCACTCTGCGCGGTCGTGGCCAAGCCGGATGATAAATGGGGGGGCGAGGTGCCCTGTGCCTTTGTCGAACTGAAGGACGGCGAAGATGTGACCGAGGCCGACCTGATCACCTTCGTGCGCGCGCGGCTGGCCGGGTTCAAGACGCCCAAGCTGGTGATCTTTACCGATCTGCCCAAGACCTCGACCGGCAAGATCCAGAAATTCGAGCTGCGCAAGACCGCGAAGGAGATGTGAGCGGCCCAAGACTTTTCAGAAAAGTCTTGGCAAAATTTTCTGAAAATTTTTACGCCCGCCGCTAGGGTAGGGCCATGATCTTGTCGCGCGGACGCAATTACCTTTTTCTCCATGCCCCCCCCAAGACCGGGGGGGGCACGGCGCTGTCACTGGCGCTGGAAAACCGTGCGATGAAGGATGACATCCTCTTGGGCGACACCCCCCCCAAGGCGGTGCGCAGGCGGGGGGGGCGGGTCAAGGGGGGGGTGAACAGCGCTGGACGGTTGTGGAAACACTCGATGCTGACCGACCTCTACGGTCTGATCACGCCCGAGGAGGTCGACAAGCTCTTCATCTTTACCCTCGTGCGCAACCCCCCCTGGGACCGCATGGTCAGCTATTACCATTGGCTGCAAACGCAGACGTTCGACCACCCGGCGGTGGCCCTGGCGAAAGCGCTCGATTTTGCCGATTTCATTGCACATCCGCAGACCCTGGCCGCCATGCGCTTTGCCCCCCCCTATGGGCGCTATGTGCGTGACCGCGAGGGGGGCGCGAACGCTGCAACCTGTTCCTGCGTCTGGAACAGGTGGATGCGGACCTGGCTGCGCTGGAAGACCACCTGGCTTTCGCATCGGCCCGCTGCAACGCATCAATGCCTCCCAACGCAACCGCGACTATCGCGGCTATTATGATGACAAGACCCGCGCCCTTGTGGCCCAGGTCTGCGCCGAGGACATTTCCCGCTTCAATTACAGTTTCGGTTAAGGATTTCCGGCATCAGCGGTGACAATCCGCCCTGCGTCTCCGGGATTGTCGCCTATGTGGCAACTCTGCCTTATTCTCGCCGCCATTGCGTCCAACTCCGGTCCCGAGAATCAGAAAAGTTTTAATCAACTTCGACGCTTCGGGCTGCCACCCGATCCAGGCGACGAGGGGGGGCCGGGCTGCCACCCGATCTGTCAAGAGGGGGGGATGAAACGATGTTCGATCTGCAAAACCAGGACCAGTTTGTCACCGACCGCCATCATGTCCAGGCCTGCCAACTGCACGGCTTCGTGGCGGGCTCGCTCGTCGCGACCCATCTGGCTGGCACCCGGTCGAGGCGCTGACCGTCGGCGATTATGTCCTGACTTTCGATAATGGCATGCAGCCGATCATCGCCGTGACCCGCGGTGCCTATTGGCTTGCGCCCGGCGACTGCCCGGACCATCTGCTGCCGATCTCGGTCCCCCCCGTGGGCGTGCTTGGCAATGACCGGTCGATGACCGTGTTGCCTGAGCAAAGCGTGATGGTGGAAAGCGACGCGGCCGAGGCGCTGCTGGGGGGGGATCCGTTCGCCCTGATCCCGGCCGAGGTGCTTCTGGCTTTCGCGGCGTTGATCGCATGCGCCCCCCTGCCAGGCCTTTGACGTTGTGACCCTGCATTTCGCGCAGGACCAGGTAATCTATGTCGATGGGGGGGGCTCTGGTGTATTGCCCTGCGGCCATCGCGGGTGTGGCCAGTGTCGATTTCATGACCGGTGGCGACAGGCCCGTGCCCTATCAGGTGCTGGATCGCGACCGGGCCGAGCTTTTGGCCGATCTGATGGCCTGGGACGGGGGGGACGATCTGGGGGGGCCCAGCGTGCCGGTCATGAAGGCCAACAGCTGGCAATGGGCCGCGACTCACGTGGCCTGAGGGGGGGTGATTCCCGGCCCCCCCGCCAGGGGGGGTGAGAATCGCGGAACAATCGCCGCTGCGGGGGGGCTTTCATGGTTGATAGCGGGTTAACGACTGTTTCCGCCCCCCCATCATCAAAATGCCGCAATCCTGCCCGGATTGGGGGGGCCGTTGTCGAAATGATGCCACAATCTGGCCCGAAAGTGGGCGAAATCATGGCAGATTTCGGGTGCTTCCTTGTCTCATCGCCCAACGGGGGGGCCCGGCCAGCAAGCCGGACGGATCAGATCAGGAGAGACACCATGTTCATGCATTCCAATACCGCTTTCGCCCAGGCTCAACCGGTTGACCTGGACATTCTTCTACACACGCAAACCCGCGCTCGGGGGGGCGGTCTGGTGGCCGGAACCCGGCTTGAAGCGGCCGACGGATGGCGTCCCGTGGAGCGGCTGATGCGCGGGGGGGATGCGGTCTATACGCTGGATGGTGGCTGCGCCAGATCATTGATATCAAACGCGAAGATCTGACCCCCCCGGCGCGTCAGCTGACCGTGCCCGGCGGCGCGCTGGACAATTGTGCCGAGATGACGCTGCTGCCCGGTCAACACGTGCTGTTGGAAGCCGAGATTGCCGAGGACGCCTTTGGCTCGCCCCCCCTGGTGCTGCTGCCCGCCGCCGCGCTCGCCGGCTACCGTGGCATCCACTGGCAAGAACGGCAGGAACGTGTCGAGATCGTGACGCTGGGCTTTGACGAGGACGAGGTGGTTTACGGCAATACCGGGGGGCACTTTTGCACTGCCCATCGACCGCCCGCATGGGGGGGGAACAGGTCACACGGTCAAACTTCTTTACTGTTCTGGGGGGGATGGAACAGGCCCGGGCCATGGTGGGCATCCTGTCCCACGGTGACCCGTTCACCCTGGCAGCCTGATCGGCCAGGGAGGAAGAAGGGGGGGGCGTCCCGCACGGGGGGGCGCCCCCCCTTTTCCGTGTGGTTTTTGGGGGGGGCGTCAGGCTCAGGCCAGGAAGATGCCCAGCACCACCACCATCAGACCCAGGGTCGACAGGGCCAGTGCGCCCATGTTCAGGACCAGCGCCTTCTGCATGCGCGCCTTCAGCGCCTCGTCCTCCAGCCCGGCCTTCTTGGCGCGCATGACCTGCACGGCGGAAGCCACCAGCCCAACGAGGCCGATGATCGAGAGGGTCGCACCGATGATGATGAGCCAGTCCATGGGGGGGGCCTCCGGGATTGTGCCGTTTCTGCGGTCCTGCGCCTACCCCCCCGTGGGGGGGCGGCGTCGCGCAACCCCCCCTTGAAGCCCACGCGACCCTTGGGTAGTCAGGGGGGGCATTGCCCACCCGGAGGACCCATGGACGGTATGGAAGACGACCACAAACCCTCAAGCTGCCGCGTGACGGCCGACGAGCTGCGCCAGTTTATCGAGCGGTTCGAACGGCTGGATGCCGAGAAGAAGGACATTGCCGAGCAGCAGAAAGAGGTGATGGCCGAAGCCAAGTCGCGCGGCTATGACACCAAGGTCATGCGCAAGGTCGTCGCCCTGCGCAAACGCGACCGCGATGACATCGCCGAGGAAGAGGCGATCCTGGACATGTACAAGGAAGCGCTGGGCATGTGAGCCCTGTCCCCCCCTTGCCGCACAGACGCCCCCCCGTTCACCCAGGTGAGCGGGGGGGCTTTTTTTTGTGGTTTGGGCGGGTGGCTGACACCGGTAGCGCTCCCGCCTCCTGCCCGCGCCTTCGGCTTGTCAAAAGTTAGGCGTAGCGCGTTTTGCAAAGCAAAACGCGCGGAGGGCGTCAGCGGTGCTTGCACCGCGAGAGCAGCGTAGCTTGCGGAGGGCGGCAGCGGTGCTTGCACCGCGAGAGCTGCGTAGCTTGCGGAGGGCG